>OHAJ01001114.1_pt1 | contig 20122 bp, 21 predicted proteins | sample 1577101 | NCBI WGS metagenome assembly OHAJ01 (sample SAMEA3541531, study PRJEB24748) | human gut metagenome | biome: human gut; feature: human-associated habitat; material: faeces | place: China | collected 2012
CCTCTCGTGAGTGACGTTCTGTTTCCCGTTTGCGGTTGCAAAATTAGTGCAAATTTCAGCCCTGTGCAAATTTTATCTCGTTTTTTTATGCTCAAAAACATATTTTAGGCCGTAAAACACTGTTATTCATCGTTTTTAATAAATGTTAATTTGTCTTTCGTTATGTTAATGAGAAATTCCAAATGTTTATCCTTTTATATTTCAATTAAAAAAAAATTGCGCCGACCCTTGAGGTCGCCGCAATTTTAAAATTTCTTATAAACCTAATAAGCAGTAATTATGCAAGTATATTCTTTTTGCAAAATCTGCTACAAGCCGGCAGATTCACAAATATGCTCAGTCCTTGTAAAGTTCACAAGTTGTCAAGTTTATGAGAAAAGAGTATGCTGTTACCGATAATCCTTGAGAAGTTCTCGCAATCTTTTTCTTGTGAAAAAAATCCGGCTTTTGACTGTTCCCAATGGCATATTGAGACGTTCAGAGATTTCCTCATACTTATAGCCGGCAATGTGCATAGAGAATGGATTCCGGTAATCGGCGGGGAAGCCGTTGAGAATAGAACTGATCTCACCGGCAGCATACGCACCATCAGGAGTCTCGACTCCCGAATCCTGCGATAGATTCAAGTGGTACAGATCTTCAGTGGCGTCAACCACGGTATTCTCCCTTACGCGCTTACGATAATTATTGATGAAGATATTGCGCATTATGGTCATCATCCACCCGCTGAAATTGGCATTATCGACAAATTTGGATTCATTGTCGAGAGCTTTCAACATAGTGTCCTGTACCAGATCGTGCGCCTCCTCTTCATTAAGAGTCAACTTCAGTGCAAAAGAAAAGAGATTCCCTTGTATGTCGATCACCGAGGATTTGAAGGTATCTTTACCGTTCATTAAGATAAGTTACTGTATGTGTTTTGTTGTTCTAAAAGCGTTCTTGTATTCCAATGTCATAATATCTCCTCCATTTATGACTGAGATATCCTGATTATCGGAGATAAAACCCGAAAGATTTCGCAACAAATTTATTCTTTTTTTTTAACTAACACAAATTTTAAACGAAAATTCGAATAAAAAACTGTAATTTTCTCTATAATTGTTTCTATTCCAGAAGCAAAATGCACTATTCTTCCTCTTCTGAAGCTATTTTCTCAACTTTTACAAGTTCAATTCTGGTAGTAGACATCTTCTTGATAGTAAAGCGGAGCTGGCATATATCGAATGTAGCGCCTTGAGCAGGCAATGCTTCAAGATTATCGAGAATATATCCGGCAAGCGTATGATATTCGTCGCTTTCCTTTATTCCAAGTCCGAATTCCTCATTGATGGCCGTGATCTCGACACGACCTGAGAATATATAGGAATTCACTCCTATGGTACGAGCCACAAGACGTTTCCTGTCATGTTCATCTTCTATCTCGCCGAATATCTCCTCCACAAGATCCTCGAGTGTGACGAGGCCGGAGGTACCTCCGAACTCATCGATCACGATAGCCATTGATTTTTTCTCATTCATAAGCCGCCGCATCATCTTGTTGGCAAGCATTGTCTCCGGCGTAAAAAGCACGGGCTTAAGTTTGCGCCGCCAGTCAACATCGGCATTGAAAAGTTCGGAAACATGTATATAGCCAACCACGTCATCTATGTCTTCCTTATATACAACTATTTTCGACAATCCGGTATCTATGAATTTTCTGATCAGCTCTTCACGGGTTGTACCCTCGACAGGTATGGAAACAATCTCATTGCGTGGTGTCATGCACTCCACAATCTGTGTATCCTTGAAATCTATCGCCTTCCGGAATATTCTGACCTCATTCTCAACTTCCTGAAGACCGGTGTTCTCTTCGATCGACTGCTGGATATAGTCATCAAGCTCATCGATGGTAAGAGGTTGCGCCGCGACAGAATCCGACTCTATGCCGAACATACGCATCAGTCCTTTCGAAATAAGAGATACAAGCAGCGAAACCGGATAAAAAACGAGGTAGATAAGATAAAGCGGCAACGCAAGCAGCCGCATCATGAAATTCGGATTGATGCGGAATGTAGTCTTCGGCAGAAATTCTCCTGTAATAAGTATCAGACCTGTAGACAATACCGTATTGCAGACAAGGACGAGTCCTTCGTTTTCATGGCCGAACCAATTCTCGAGAACAGGATTGACTATCGCCGAGAACGATATACCGTATATGACAAGAACGACATTGTTTCCCACAAGCAATGACGAGATAAACATATCCTCATGGTGGCTGAAATTCTGTAATATTCTGTTTATAAATCCTCCGCGGGCGGCATCAATCTCACGTCTGACTTTATTGGACTGTACAAAAGCAATCTCCGAGCCGGAAAAAAGGCCGGAAAACAAGACTGCTATCACAGTTATGGTTATGGCGAGGCTTAATGGCAATTCCATTTCAAACAGTAGTTATACAAAAAAATTTACCGGCCGGAATCTTTGCGTCATGGCGTCGCGACCGGAGCGGGACGAGATGGCGACACAGGGCGTGTCGAATCTGATGCGAAATCAGAACTATTGACCGGAAAAATGCCCTGCGGCTTTATAATTCTATAGGATGTGAGCCGTTCGTCACTCTCAAATCCAAGACCTTCGAGCACATGTGTCTCGGTCTCTATATGAATAAACGAATCGCTGTAGATTTTTCCTCTTCGCTGATCCCAGAAAAGCTGAGAGGTCTGAAAGAGATCTTTCGGAGCCTTGGTCATTTCCACATGACCGTCGAGCCGCCAGATCTTCTGATTACTGAAGAATCTGGCAGAATCGGCGGCAACTGTAGCAATCACATGAAAATAGGGATCATATTTCTGCAAATAAAGCCCCTGCGGGAAGATCCAGTATGGAGTGTCGGTTTCTTCAAAGACCTGCCACAAAGGCGCGACAATCTTATATTGTACCACCCCGGAATCGGAAATAAAAGTCGCGACATTTTTAGTAGTCATCGTCGCCATGACTCTCGGATTGATCTTCGAGGCGACATCGATTTTCTTCTCCTCGCGGCATCCTGACGCCACTATGAGAAAAAGCAACATCCCGACCAATATGAACACTGACTTTCTCATCTATCTGAGGATCCTGTCATGACAATCCGCTTCCGATACGATCAACGTATCTTGCGCTTGAAGAACCAGACTTCATTGAAATTGACACCGAGAGTGATGTTCAAATAATTCTCTTTCAACAGCGCCTGAGGATGAGCCTGCCGCATCTTCCACTCGAAGCCGAGATTTATCATGGTTTTTCCCTCCACTGTAGGAAAGCCCACACCGGCGGTGACACCATATTCCCGGACGCCGTTGCCGTGAATCTTAAGATAATCATCCGTATAATACGCACCCAGACGATATGCGGCACGCTGCATATATGAGCCTCTGAGCTTCGGCACATATTCGGCTCCGGCGGCATAACGGCTCCGGTTGTTGAATTCCATACCGTTGAAAACCACTACCTCCGGGTTGTCGATAGAATACAACGGCGAATACCGGCAATCTTTCCATCCTTGCCACGTATAATCGAATTCCACATTAAAGCGACTGACCCTCTCATGGGTATAGCTGATTCCAGCACCGACACTATTGGGCGTATAATAATGGTTTTTAAGACTCATTCTTGCCACTTCCGTCGGAGTCGACTCCTGTGTCGTTTCCTGAATAGTAGCCCATGTCGTGCCAAGCAATGTCTTTTTGGGACTGTATGTGGCACCAAGAACAAACCGGTCGTAACGGCCTATCTTCTGCGTGTATTGCGCGCCCAGCACTATATTCCAGTCGCGGACCTTCATGACATGCTCGAATTTCGTACTTCCCGAAGAAGGATTGGCAAACACATCATTGACGATGTTGCCGAAATCGTAACTGACATTAAAACCGATCGAAAAGCCTTTTATCTTACCCGACAGACCGAGATAAAGCTCGTTGATACCGCCCGAGCCCTGATTCTCCATGGTTCCGTGGCTGATATCATTGCCAAAGGCATAACCCACGGAACTGTAGGGAAGAAGTCCAACAGACCCTCCAAGATATTTGCTTATCGGGAACTGCATGGTCAAGTAATCAAGACCACCCCCGGTAGACTTCTCTTTCGCATCTCCTTCCTGACTCCATATAAAAGAAAGATCGGCACCCATGTCAAATAGAAAAGTCAGAGAGTCAATGGCAGCGTATGAAGCCGGATTCATGACATTGATCTGACGGCCAGAGTTCATAGCATATCCGACACCACCCATCTGACGCTGCATAGATGTGGCACGGTCGCCGAGAATACCATAACCATACATGGAATACGGTGTAGAAACATTCTGAGCCAGAGCCGGAACCGTGCAGACCAGCGCGGCCATAAGCATTTTAAGTTTTGTCATATCTTGTCGTTATAATTAAAAATTCTCACCAACCCGCGTCCGACAATTTCAGGATCGGCGACGACATCGACGCCAGCTTCTTCAAGCAACGGATACAGAACCGAGGCATCGCCTCCGGTAAGAATCATTTTAATATTATCATATACACGGCGAGAGGATTCATAGACCGAAACCAGTTCACCGACAAGTCCCCGCACCACTCCCGAACGTATGGCAGTCACCGTGTCATGGCCGAATAACGGAAGTTCTCCTTCCGGCCCTACCAGGGGCAGCCGGGAAGTAAAAGCGTTGAGCGAACGAAACCTCAGACGTAGTCCCGGGGAGATATTGCCCCCGATAAACCTGCGTGCGACCACAAGATCGCTCGTCACGGCAGTTCCTGCATCTACCACAAGCGCCGCTCTTTCCACTGACACTCCGACTGCAGCGGCAAGCCTGTCGACCCCCAGCGTGGCACGGCTGTCGTATTCCACGGCTATCGGAACCGGGGTATCGGCGTCCAGTCTGACAAACGGCAGTCCTGTAGCTGCAAGGTATACGGAAAGATCCGGATCTTCGTGACCTACGCAACAGTAACATATACCATCGACGGAGTTATACGCCAGCACCGCATCCATGGCCTCCGACACATTTACCTTGCCTGTCACTGAATGAACCATATACTCATCTTCAAATACAGCAACCTTGACGGCAGTATTACCTGCATCGACAGTCATTATGGAACGATGGCCGGTCATCTGTCCTGTCATTTGCCCCGGGTGCCGGAATTACGGTCCCGAGCTTCTTTATTAAGCGCGGACGACAACATCCATGAGGCTACAAGCTGTATCAGCGCTCCTACAAGCGTGAAAAGTATGGTCTCATTCAGCATTCTGAATGTCAATACGTCGCTTTCGATCCGTGATGTGTTGTAAAACCAGAAGAACGAGGCCGCGCAAAATGCGAATCCCCCCCACATTTCCATGCGGCGCAGACGTCTCACCCTAAAACTTTCATCCTTACCGAATGAGCCTACGATACGGGCCACGGTATAAAGCAGAGCGCCACCTGCAAATATCCATTTGAACCATGCCGTGAGTGCGACATTGTCAGCACCTACAAAAGGGGCTGTGAGTCCGACCGCTAAAATTATCAGGCCGAAGGTGGCAAGCGCCTCCATCGCCCGGCGTATCCGCGCGCGCCCTTCCGCTTTTTGTGGAACAGAAATTTTATCTTTCATTTCACGCGTTTTATTACAAATATATCTTCTGTGGCTTTCTGCATACGGTATTCCTCTCTGGCAATCTGCTCGAGCTCTTCTGTACCGGTCAGCAACTGTTCCCGCTGGCGACGATAATACGCGGCCGAGTCATTGCAGATCTTGATCTGCTCGTTAAGAGCCTTGATCTGTTCCTGATATTCCATATTGTGTTCCCAGGAGGCATCTTCATTAAGAAACAGCAGGGCAATCACAAGTGAGCCTATCGCGATCACTGCCAGATGAGAACGCCGGCGCACCCAGAAATTTAATTCTTTTATCTTTTTACTCATTTCAAGCTCACAAATCACATCCAAAGGCATATCCAGCAAAAGACATACCTCTTCAACCTGCAAAGTTAACAAAAAAAAGTGACACGCAAAGAGCGTGTCACCAAATATTTCTTAATGGCTGAAAAGAGGCCGCGCATCAATATGCCAGGCCATAGTCGCCGCTATCACGGCGGCAATTGTCATCGGTAATCTTTCAGAAGCCCCTGCAGGCGTTTACGGGCAAAGAAGATACGGCTTTTCACCGTTCCGAGCGGAAGGCCCATTTTATCGGCAATCTCGCTGTATTTATATCCGGCAATATACATGGTGAAAGGCACCTTATACTCTTTGGAAAAAGCATTTATGGCCACCGAGATCTCCTTGGCGGCATATGAGCCTTCCGGTGTGGAAAGTCCGGATTCCTGCGAAAGATTGAGATGATAAAGATCTTCAGTCGTGTCTATGACTGTAGCCGAACGCACCTGACGCCGATAATTGTTGATGAAGATGTTACGCATGATGGTAAACACCCACCCTTTGAAATTGACGTTGTCGACATACTTCTCTTCATTGTCCAGGACTTTCAGAGTCGTGTCCTGCACAAGATCCTGAGCAGCTTCCCGGTTGGCGGTCAGCTGGCATGCGAAATTAAACAGATTGCCCTGAAGGCTCAAAAGTCTGTCTTTGAATTGTTGTTTTTCAGCCATTGTGTGGAATCTTAAGAAGTTTATATTCTTTCGATCCTTGAAAATCTGTAGGCAGGAAAAAGTTGTTCTTCCTATGGTCCAGACCTCAATCAGATCTTTCTATGTTACTATAACAAAAACCAGAGATATAAATCCACGAAATTTGTTATATTTAACTTTTTTTCACAACACCATCTACGAGACCGCTGAATCTGTCGGAGACGCCGAAAATCAATTTAACATTTCGCAGAGCCGCAACCTGATGAAGCATCCATATAGACAGCACCGGAAAGCGCCAGAGGGATATATTCTCCACGTTCGGGATTGGCATATAATCCGAACCGTAAGGCATCCGTCCTGTAACGTTCGCGCTCATCGGGAGTGCCCAAAGCAAAGTGCATAGGAAAAAATCTGCGGACATCGAATTTTCTGACAAATATGTAAGCTCCGGTAAAATATTCACTTCCTATACGTGAATCCACAGGAAAGAAACAATAATCGATAATATCAGTCAAGCATCCCGAGACAGAACCCTCTCCTTCCGTAGCACGGTCAAGATATGCCCTGATATCACGCAGGCAGGCATTATAATCACCTATAGCCTTCTTCACTTCACTCTGTGTGGATTCCTCTTTCCATATCCAGGCATTCAGATCTCCGGCATGAAAAAAGCGTTTACCCGACAGTTCGATGACATATGAATTTCCGATATCCGTCGACGGGAATGCGGCCACGGTCAGATTGCCGTCGCCAAACCGGTCGCCGGGACCGAGAGCAGTGACACAAGACGGATCGACTTTCGATCCGGAATAAACCGACGATTCACTCACAATATGCCGTATCCGTCTCATCACGTCGCGACTCACCATATAGCGTATATTGGGGAATCTTGAAGCCCACGAAAAGACCGCCGGATTATAATGGTCCTTATGACCATGACTTATAAATACATACAAAGCCTTTCCCGGATCAAAGTCTGCAAGAAAATCGGGGAAATCACGATTCTCTCCATCTCTGTCGAGCCAGAAGTCAAAAACGATTCCTGCAGCGGGAGTCTCTACAAAAAAGCAGTCATGCCATATATACTCGATTTTCACCATAAGTCAACAACTTTATTCAATATTTATTAACTTCCATGCGCGTCTAAATGTTATGTCTATGTTGCGGAGCAACACATTTTTTAGTAATTTTGCACCATAAAAATAAAATCATGATAACCGCATCTGCAAAGAAGAGAGAGAACATAGCGGAATATCTGCTCTATATGTGGCAGATAGAAGATATAATACGTGCCTATGGCCTCGATATCGACAAAATAGAAAAAAACCTCGTAAACCACTACGCAGATCTCGAAGAAGGCAAGCGCCGGGAAATACTCGACTGGTACGAGTCTCTTATCGACATGATGCGGCGCGAGGGAAAGGAGAAGACAGGGCATCTGCAGCTCAATGCCAATACTCTCCACGACATCGAACAATTGCACCGGAGACTGCTTAACGATCCCAAATTCGCATCATATGCCGCGGACTATTACAACACGCTGCCACTGATAGTGGAACTGCGTGCCAAAGCCGGAGACAACCGCAAGGAGGAAATCGAGACTTGTTTCGATGCGTTGTACGGACTTCTTATGCTGAGACTGCAACATAAAGAGATTTCCGAAGAAACCTCCCGTGCGGCGAAACAGATATCGCGTTTTCTGGCCCATCTCGCCGGATATTATAAAAAAGACTACAACAACGAATTGGAATTTAACGAATAAACTCATGAAAAAAATACTCGTAACAGGCTGCAACGGTCAGCTTGGATCAAGTCTTCGCCGTGAAATAGACAATGATCCTGACATCGAGGCGGTATACACGGATTATGACACTCTTGACATAACCAACCGCGAGGCAGTAGAACGCTTTCTGTCGGATCACCGTTTCGACATAATCGTCAACTGTGCCGCTTATACGGCTGTCGACAAAGCGGAATCGGACGAGATACTCGCCTCCGCGCTCAACACAGGAGCCGTCGGCAATCTCGGCGAAGCTGCCGTAAAAACGGGAGCAAAAGTGATACACATCTCCACCGATTATGTTTTCTCCGGTCAGGGTTTCCGGCCTTATGAAGAAAACGACGAGCCGTATCCCCAAGGCATATACGGCCGCACCAAACTTGAAGGCGAGGCGCTGCTTACATCGTTCTGCCAGAACGCGATGATCATCCGCACCGCATGGCTTTATTCGGAATTCGGCAAAAACTTCGTCAAGACAATGCTCGACCTTGCGGAGACAAGACCGGAAATAAACGTCGTGGCCGACCAGATCGGCACACCGACCTACGCCGGAGATCTCGCCTCAGCCATCCACACAATAATCAAACATGAGAAATGGATACCCGGCATCTATCATTTCACAGACGAGGGCGTTGCATCCTGGTATGATTTCACCAAAGCCATTTTCGAGATGGCAGGCAAAGAGGTAAAGGTAAATCCTATCCCCACCTCAGCCTATCCCACTCCAGCAAAACGACCGCTATACTCAGTGCTGAGCAAGAGCAAAATCAAGAACACCTACGGTATAGACATCCCGTATTGGCGTGACTCTCTCCGCAAATGCCTTATCAACCTTGACAACAAGTAACCCGTTAAAAATAATCTGACTTGGAAGAACTGACCAAAGAGATCGGACGCAGACGCACTTTCGCCATAATATCACACCCCGACGCCGGAAAGACCACTCTGACCGAGAAACTGCTTCTTTTCGGCGGCGCGATCCATGTGGCAGGTGCTGTCAAAAGCAACAAGATAAAGAAAACAGCGACATCCGACTGGATGGAGATCGAAAAGCAGCGTGGCATCTCGGTCGCCACTTCTGTCATGGGTTTCAATTACGGAGACTACAAGATCAATATCCTTGACACTCCGGGCCACCAGGATTTCGCCGAAGACACATTCCGGACACTCACGGCCGTGGACTCGGTGATTATTGTGGTTGACGCCGCCAAAGGAGTGGAGACACAGACCAGACGGCTCATGGAGGTATGCCGCATGCGCCGGACACCGGTCATAATATTCGTAAACAAACTTGACCGCGAAGGCCGCGATCCGTTCGACATTCTCGACGAACTTGAGAAAGAACTCAAGATCGGAGTCCGACCGCTCACATGGCCCATCAATATGGGAGAAAGATTCAAGGGCGTCTACAACATCTACGAGCGAGGCCTCGATCTCTTCACTCCATCCAAACAGACAATAAGCGAACGCGTAGAAATCGACGACGTCAACTCACCGGAGGTGGACCGTCTTGTCGGAGAAGAGAACGCCGGCAAACTGCGTGAAGATCTTGAACTGATCGAGGGAGTATATCCTGATTTCGACAAGACAGACTATCTCCGAGGAGAAATGGCTCCGGTATTTTTCGGATCGGCATTAAATACATTCGGTGTCAAGGAACTTCTGGATTGTTTCGTGGAGATCGCACCGTCGCCACGACCGATCATGGCTGTGGAACGCGAAGTACGTCCCGACGAGGAACAGTTCACGGGCTTCGTATTCAAGATTCACGCGAATATGGATCCGAATCACCGCAGCTGTATAGCTTTTGTCAAGATATGTTCCGGCAAATTCGGACGAAACGTGTATTACAAACATGTACGGCACGACAAGATGATGCGCTTCGCCGCTCCGACAGCATTCATGGCTCAAAAGAAGAATATAGTGGACGAAGCATATCCGGGTGACATCGTCGGCATTCCCGACACCGGCAATTTCAAGATCGGCGATACTCTGACAGGCGGAGAAGAACTTCATTTCAAAGGACTTCCCTCTTTCTCACCCGAGATGTTCAAATATATCGAGAATGCCGATCCCATGAAGGCGAAACAACTCGACAAAGGCATCCACCAGCTTATGGACGAAGGTGTGGCCCAGTTATTCACCAACCAGTTCAACGGCAGAAAGATCATAGGCACTGTCGGACAGCTCCAGTTCGAGGTCATACAATACCGTCTCCTTCACGAATATGCCGCTCAATGCCGCTGGGAACCTATCAGTCTCTACAAGGCCTGCTGGATAGAAAGCGATGACGATGAGGCACTCGCCGCGTTCAAGAAACGCAAGCACCAATTCATGGCTACAGACAAAGAGGGGCGTGACGTATTTCTTGCGGATTCAAATTATGTTCTTCAGATGGCACAGTCGGACTTCCCGAAAATCCGGTTCCATTTCAGTTCGGAGTTTTAGCAGCCGGCCGAAAGCCGTTTAGCCACGTCTCGGGAAGAGATCTGTCAGTTTCCCCGCGATGACTCCCGACAGATATCCTCCCGCTACGGCAATAATTATCTGAAGCGATACGGTTAGCCACAGAGGCAAACCGAAATGCATCCCGAACCTGAGACCTGTCTCCAGGAATACCAGCTGAAGACCGAATATATACAGAGCCTTTGCGTTCAGAAACGCAAAGGCTCTGCTCATATATGAGCAGAACGGAAGACGGAACAAGACAAACAACGCAACCGCCCCGAAGAGACCGCATCCGAAAGACGCGGGATAGAAAACACCCATCTCGCGTATGGAATAGTTGGTCGCGCCTGCAAAATAATTGCAAGCCATATATGCCGGGACTGACAACAAGAGGAGCTTCCAGCCGTAATGTTCCAGAATGCCATATCTGCGCACCATATTACCCCCGAGCATGAGCGGAGCGATAAAGAATGCCGTGTCAAGACTCCACGGGAGCAACAAAGGGATATAAGGATAAACGTAGCCCACCGCCACACAGGCGATAGCCCCCAATATACGGTTTCTGTCACATCTGATGTCAAGGAGAAGACGGAAGAGACAATAGGCGGTAAACATCGAGGTGAGAAACCACAGGACACTATTGTCAATATTCATCATTCTGAAACTGTCTGCGGCATCCGCAAAGGGAAATAATTTGAAACGGGAGTATAAGATACCGATCATCGACCGCATGCCTACCGACGCGGGATTCACCAGAAGCATGAAAATAAGACATGCCAGACTCATGAACAGATACGGGAGGAGAAGATACCGGAAACGCCGAGAGATTCTGAAGTCGGGATGTGAGGTATAACCCGCAGCCACCCAGAAGACCGGCAAGAGCATATTGTCTATATAAGTGACAACCGCCCCTCCTTCGGTATGTCCAAGCATCACACATATGAGCGCGAATCCTTTCGCGCCGTCTATAAACTGCAGTCTGCCCGAAGCATGCGATTCAGGCATAAGCGGCCGTGAAAAACTGTAATTCTGTTTCATACGGCAAATTTACAACTTTTTATCTTTCTTCCCAATTTACGGCTGTAGATAAATTGATGATAAAAATAACGGCCAGGATTTGGAAAATCGAACCGGATGGCTTATCTTTGCGTTGTAAAGGAAAAATCCCACATCAAAGCATATTGGGAAACTCATCAAATTTTAAAGAAATACCGAGACAAGCTTGCCCGTTAATGGCGGGCCCCACGCCGAAAGGCGTTGACCTCCGGGTCGCAGGCGGATTACAAAGATTGGCAAGCCCTCAAATCCTGTCACTCGGAGTTTCGTCACAATCCTTTGGTGTGGACCTTATAAAAGCCGGTGACTGATCCCAGTCACCGGCTTTTCAATTTGTATATAATTATTAACCCAATATCTAAAGCACATGATAGACGTAAAAGACGCTTTGCTGGAGCGTACCAGCGTGAGGAGGTATGAAAGAGAAAAAATACCGGCCGAAACCATGGACTTCATATACAAGGCTGTGGAAAACACCCCGACATCTTACAACGGGCAACAGTTTTCTGTCATTGATATAGATGATCAGGAACTCAAGGAGAAACTCTACGAACTTACAAACCAGAAACAGCTCAAGACATGCAACCGCCTGCTGATATTTCTGTCGGACTATAATAAAATATCTCTTCTCGCCGAGAAAAAGGGTCTCGACATACCACCGTTTACCGACACTATGGACGGTGTGACAATAGGAATCATTGATGCGTCTCTGGCCATGATGAGCGCTGTTGTCGCCGCGCAGGCATCCGGATTGGGATCCAACTGCATAGGATATCTGCGCACGGTAGATCCGCGCAAGGTGGCGGAACTGCTCAAACTGCCCAAAGGCGTATTCGTGGTCTGCGGACTTGCTCTCGGAGTGCCTCGCGAACATCCGGATCTGAAGCCCAAACAACCCTCTTCTCTCGTTTTCCATCGCAATCATTACCGACAGGACTCCGGGAAGATGATCGAAGAACTCGAAGCGTATGACGAAGTGGTGAAAACTTATAACCGTACACGCTCAGGCGGCACGACAGACAACGACTGGGTGGCACACATACTTGAATATTATGACCACGCCATGACATACAGAATCAAGGATTATCTGCGTGATCAGGGATATGACATAAAGAAATAAAAATAAAACGGAGTCAAGGCCTCGACCTCAGCTCCGTTTTGTCGCAATCAGCATTGTTTTATTATTTCGGCAATGTCTGCGACAATTACCTACTTAGTAGACATCCCAGATCGGAAAAAGTTTAATCCGCCTGATATTTTTTAATGATATCAGACGGATTTTTTAATATTTTCCTATTATTTCTTCTCTACAGTCTTGTTTTTCGATGTCTGCAGCACTTTCTCTCTTTTGAGAGGCTGATCTCCTTTCTTGACAGGTTTGATCTTTTTGCCGCTGACAGGACATACACTGTCGCCCGGACATACGTTGGCACGCACGCAGCAATCCTGGTTTCCTTTCTCACATGCGCGGTCACATTTCACATTTCTGTCACATTTCACTGTCTTGTCACAGATTACTGTATCGCAGACAGCCTTCTCACATACTCTGCGGCATTGCAGAGTCCTGTCACTACGTTTGAGAGGTTTTGTATCCGCCACTTTTGCGGTATCCGCTTTTGCGCGGTTAAGTTCCGTCGCGTTGAAAAGTTTCTGCTGGCCAAAAGCGGAAGTCGCAGCGATCATCGCCACAACCATAAGGCAAAAAAATTTTTTCATATCCTTAATATTGTTAAAGTTTTCTTATTAGAGCGTCTGCCTTACAAAAGGTTTATAAAGATAATTTAAACTTTTTCATATTAGGCTCCCGCACGACTTAAAAAACGAGAGCCGATGCCAACCGGCATCGACTCTCTATCGCTTAAAGAAAAATTCTGAAATATTATTTCTTGACTTTGGCAACGATAGCCTTGAAAGCTTCGGGATTGTTCATGGCGAGTTCGGCAAGCACCTTACGGTTGATCTCTATTCCGGCAGCGTGGATAAGACCCATAAGCTTGGAATATGAAAGATCCTCCATGCGTGCTGCAGCATTGATACGCTGGATCCAGAGAGCACGGAAGTTGCGTTTTTTCTGTTTGCGGTCGCGGTATGCGTAGGTAAGACCTTTCTCCCAGGTGTTTTTAGCTACGGTCCACACATTGCGGCGACTGCCGTAATAACCGCGGGTCAGTTTTAATATTTTCTTTCTTTTGGCTCTTGAAGCCACATGATTTACTGATCTTGGCATCTTTTTTTTAATTTTTGAATGTCAGCGGCAATCTTACACTTGCACTTGCAGGGCGTGACATTCGGTTTGTAAAAAATTTGATTGATTTTAAATGCTTGCAGACTTAAGATCTGCGCTGCGGCTTAGCGGAGGTTCAGCAACTCCCGAACCTGGCGCTCGTTGGCGGAAGCCACGATAGCTGTGTGGTCGAGATTTCTCTTACGCTTTTTCGACTTTTTCGTAAGGATGTGGCTGTGATAAGCGTGTTTCCTTTTGATTTTGCCGGTGCCGGTGAGTGCGAAACGCTTTTTCGCAGCGGCATTAGTCTTTACTTTAGGCATTTTGTTAAAAATTTAGTTGTTAAAAATTCACCTCGGCACTGAGTGCCTACGGTCTCTAATTTATTCAATCGCCAAGAACTTTACGCTCTTGCGGTGATCGCTGACATAATATCACCTACTCAACAACGGTTCAATTTCACATTTATTGAGTGTGACGTCAAAAATTTATTCAGATTCTTCCGGTGTGGAATTTTCTTCGGTTGCGTTCTCTTTCGGAGCCTGGGGAGAAACCTCCTTTTTCGGAGGACGCGGTTTATCTTCCTTCTTTGAAGCCGCCTTGAGAGGAGCCAGCATTATGGACATGCGTTTTCCTTCGAGCACAGGCATCATCTCCACCTTGCCAAGATCCTCAAGGTCATTGGCAAAGCGAAGCAACAGAACTTCACCCTGCTCTTTGAACAGTATGGAACGTCCACGGAAAAATACGTAAGCCTTTACCTTGGAACCCTCCTTAAGGAATCCCTGGGCATGTTTGAGCTTGAAGTTATAATCATGGTCGTCGGTCTGCGGTCCGAAACGAATCTCCTTGACAACCACTTTGGCAGCCTTCTGTTTCTGCTCCTTCTGACGTTTCTTCTGCTGGTACAGAAACTTCTGGTAGTCGATGATGCGGCACACAGGCGGCTCGGCATTGGGCGAGATCTCGACAAGATCGAGTTCCTGTTTCTCCGCTATCTTGAGAGCTTGCGCGATAGGATATATTCCCTGTTCGACATTGTCTCCCACGAGACGCACCTCACGGGCACGGATATGCTCATTGACCGCATAGGGATCATTGCGGCGGTCACCTCCGCGGCCGGGACGCTGTCCGGGACGTGGACGCGGGGCCGCCGGACGGCGGGGTGCGCCAAAATTTGATTTTTTCTCCATTCAGTATTTTTTCGTATGTCTTTTATTTTTCTCCGGTCTGTTCCGCCACAGCGTCATTGATGAGTCTCGCGAAATCAGCCACACTCATCACACCTTTGTCGCCTTCGCCCTGACGGCGCACCGCAACCTCATCGTTGGCAGCCTCTTTCTCGCCGACAACGAGCATATAGGGTATTTTCTTCAGCTCATTGTCACGGATCTTTTTTCCGATCTTTTCGTTGCGGTCATCTACAGTGGCACGCACACCCGCCTCGTCAAGTTCAGCCGCCACTTTGCGGGCATAGTCATTGAACTTCTCGGAAATAGGCAGGATGGCACATTGATCGGGAATAAGCCAAAGAGGAAGTTTGCCGGCTGTATGCTCAAGAAGCACCGCCACAAAACGCTCCATCGAGCCGAAAGGCGCACGGTGGATCATGACAGGACGATGTTTCTGATTGTCGGCGCCCGTATATTCAAGACCGAAACGCTCCGGAAGATTGTAGTCCACCTGGATAGTTCCGAGCTGCCAGCGGCGTCCGATGGCATCCTTCACCATGAAGTCAAGCTTAGGCCCGTAAAACGCGGCCTCGCCTTCAACCTGACGGGCCTTCAGTCCTTTCTCGGCGCAGGCCTCGATGATGGCGTTTTCCGCCATATGCCAGTTTTCGTCCGAACCGATATATTTTTCCTTGTTTTTAGGATCGCGGAGAGATATCTGCACTTCGAAGTTCTTGAAATCAAGAGCCTTGAATATATACAGGATTATATCCATCACCTTGAGGAACTCATCCTTGATCTGCTCGGGAGCACAGAAAAGGTGCGCGTCATCCTGCGTAAATCCACGCACACGGGTCAGACCGTGAAGCTCACCGCTCTGCTCATATCGGTAGACCGTACCGAACTCTGCAAACCGAAGCGGAAGATCACGATAACTGCGGGGCATCGCCTTGTATATCTCGCAATGATGGGGGCAGTTCATGGGTTTGAGCATATACTCCTCTCCCTCCTGGGGCGTATGGATAGGCTGGAACGAGTCTTTGCCGTATTTGGCCCAGTGGCCTGAAGTCACATAAAGAGCCTTGTTGCCTATATGCGGAGTGATGACCTGAAGATAGCCGTAACGCTTCTGGATCTTGCGGAGGAACTGCTCGAGACGATCACGCAGAGCCGCGCCTTTAGGCAGCCAGAGAGGAAGTCCGGCACCCACGGTATGAGAAAATGCAAAGAGTTCCATCTCCTTGCCCAGCAGACGGTGATCTCGCTTCTTGGCCTCCTCAAGCAATGCCAGATATTCGTCGAGCATTTTCTTTTTCGGGAAAGTCACACCGTAGACACGGACGAGCTGCTGGCGCTTCTCGTCGCCTCGCCAGTATGCTCCGGCAAGCGATGTGATCTTTACCGCCTTGATCGGAGCGGTCGTAGGGATATGGGGACCACGGCACAGATCGGTAAACGCACCCTGGGTGTAGGTGGTGATATGTCCGTCCTCAAGCTCACTGATCAGTTCGCACTTATAGACCTCGCCTCTGTCACCGAACATCTTGAGGGCATCCTGCTTGGAGATATCGGCGCGACGTATTTCCTCCTTGCGTTGTGCGAGCTCGAGCATTTTCTTTTCAATCTTGGGAAAGTCCTCGGCTGTGATCTTGTGTTCTCCCGGATCAATATCGTAATAGAAACCTGTCTCTACGGCAGGACCGATGCCGAATTTCACTCCGGGATAAAGCTCCTGAAGAGCTTCTGCGAGAAGATGAGCCGAAGAATGCCAGAAGGCATGCTTGCCTTCGGGATCATCCCATTTGAATAGCTCTATTGAGGCATCGGTATTGACCGGACGGGAAATATCCCATTCCTCACCGTTGACTTTAGCCGCAAGCACATCCGCTGCAAAACGCGGGCTGATGCTCTCGGCGATCTGGAAAGGCGTAACGCCTTCAGCAAACTGTTTTACACTTCCGTCAGGAAAGGTAATATCTATCATATGCGGTTTCTGTTTGTTTCTTGTTTCTTTTCCGGCATGAAGGCTCTCCGTCCATGCACACAAATGCGGATCGGCATGTACGTACTTCCTGCAGAAGCCCGCGCATACAAATCCGCGCAAAGATACAAATTATTTTTCAATCTGCAAAATCAGCGTTTTAGACATCATTTTAGTCATCTTCATCGAAGTCATCATCCTCGAAGTCGAGATAATATGTGTCGGCATATGTATCCTCGCGAAAACGCGACAGTTCACGCGAGTCTCTCTTGGTAGGACGTCCAAGTCCTTTCCGGCGGTCGACAAAGCCCGAAATCCGCGTCATTTCAAGGAGTTCATACTGCGATTGAGGCGTTATGTTCTCCAGATACTCAGGCACAAGTTTTGCCCCGAGCCGGTTTCCCGTTACTGCTTTCACACGAAAGGAATAGGTTATCGGCGGTTTCCGCACTTCGATGATATCTCCCGGTTTTATCGTACGGGACGGTTTGACGGCAGATGCGCCGATCATGACCCGGCCTTTCTTGCATGCATCGGTAGCTATCGTTCTGGTCTTGAAGACTCTCATGGCCCAAAGCCATTTGTCGACTCTTTCCTCCTGTGCCATAGATCAGTCCTTGTCTGTGGTGCGGACAAGAGTCAACACCGGTTTCCTCTGAGAATCATATAGCACGACTTCCGAAACGGATACGGGACGCGCCGCCGACACTTCCTCAAGCGCCACCACAAGAGCCGTCTCTGACTGCTGGTCCGGACAAGCCATGCGTGTGAGGGCTATCGCATTGAATGATATGGAGTTGGGCTGATCCATATCGATTTCTATACTTCCGTTCATTATATTGCAGCCGGTGTTACCGTGAAGCTTGCCCTCATCTATGTCGATGACAAGTTTCATGCCTTCCACATCTATAGGCTGATCGTTGATCTTCGTTACCTTCCAGGTGCCATTGAGAAACTCGAAGTTCTGATGCATGAGTGTCATCATTTCCCGCCCGGTCTCGTCATAGAAAGTGAGATAATAATCACTGTTCTCAACCCTCCAGCTATAAAATTTGGTCGAGCCGAGCGCCGTATTTATTTCATAATCCGTAAGCCCTTCCTTATTACAGAGCATCATGGTGACGGCTATATGGTCGAAACTTATGGTTGAGTCATTGGGATTGCATGTATAGCCCGCATTGATCACGTTACAACCGTTGTTTCCATACATTCTCTTCTCCGAAGGCACAAATTTAATAAATGGAGCAGTCTCTCCGACAGCCTTCTTTCCCATGACGGTCTCTATTGCCCAGTCTCCCTTAACGACTCCGCGCTTTATCTCATCGGGAGTATACGTTTTCTGATCTTTGCGCTGCACGATATTCTCCCGATCCTGAGGCAGGGTCGGGTTGATTTTGGTACTGTTTTTGTTAAAAAGGCCGCAACCCGTCATCATAACGGCAAGCGCTATTGCGGGAAGCGCAATCACTAAATTATTCTTTTTCATAACTATCTTCTATTTTATATAAGTCTTTAACATATCTATGAGCACTGTAAATCCATAAGGTTTAAGCGCGCTCAGTCTCCCCAGTGTCGGCGACGCGGGAATCTGGTGGGACGAAGCAGAAGCCGCAGAGAAGTACTGTAGAACATATAATTCCAGAACCAGTTGACAAGAACACTGAGTTTATTGCGCATTCCGAGTATCGACATAAGGTGGACTATCATCCATATAAGCCATGCAAAAAAGCCCCCGAACGATGTGCCGGCGATATCCGCCACAGCCTTGTTCTTGCCGATCGTGGCCATCGATCCTTTGTCCTTGTAGACAAACTTTCTGACAAACTCACCGGAATTCAGATTTCTCGCCAGATTTACAGCCTGCTGTATGGCAGGCTGTGCCATCTGCGGATGCCCCTTGGGATAATTATCCGTGATCATAAGAGCTATGTCACCGACCGCAAACAGGCTGGATTCATAACCTTTCACCCGGTTGTATTCATCGACGAGAACACGGCCTCCGGGTCCTATGGCCTCGCCGGGAATTCCGGGCATGGGCTCCCCCTTGACTCCGGCAGTCCATATCAGGGTCTCATAATATTCTTTATGCCCGTCGGCAAAAGTCACATATTTGTCAGTATAATCCTTCATCATCGTGTCGAGACGCACATTGACCATCAGCTCCTGCAGACCCTTCAGAGCCTGCCGCTGCGACTTCGCACTCATCGCTCCGAGCAATCTGGACGTGCCCTCTACAAGAGTTATGGTCACATCATCAGGCTCCAGTTCGGGATATTCTTTTTTGAGAATATATTTCTTCATTTCGCCGAGAGCTCCAGCTATCTCCACACCCGAAGGGCCGCCACCCACCACAAGGAAGGACAAAAGCTGACGGCGCCGCTCTCTGTCTTTACAAATGGCCCCGCGCTCGAAACGGTCAAGAATCTCATCACGCGTATGCGTGGCCTCCGCTACGGTCTTTATGCCGTATGTCTCCTCTCCGAGACCCTGCATACCGAAATAATTATTGGTCGATCCAGCAGCCAGTATCAGCTTGTCGTATGAAATGATCTCATAGCTTGTAGTGACAGTCTTGTTCTGAAGATCAATGCCTTTGACATGCCCCATATGATATGTCACATTACGGTATTTCTTGAACTCTCTCCGGAAGGGAAAACATATATTGGCCGGCACAAGTCCCGACGACGCGATCTGATAGAAAAGCGGAGGGAAACAATGGAAGTTATTTCTGTCGACAAGACATATCTCATATTTGTCGGGATCAAGCCTCTTGCATAGATTCAGCCCGGCAAAGCCGCCTCCTATAATCACAACCTTTTCCATAACTTTCAAACCTTCTATATAACCTACTAAGCAAAGGAGACCTCCAACTGACGGTTCAGTTTGTC
>OHAJ01001143.1_pt1 | contig 19807 bp, 18 predicted proteins | sample 1577101 | NCBI WGS metagenome assembly OHAJ01 (sample SAMEA3541531, study PRJEB24748) | human gut metagenome | biome: human gut; feature: human-associated habitat; material: faeces | place: China | collected 2012
TTAATATTAATCCGGTTAATGACAAATATTTCATGCTGAAAAACACGGCGGAGGGACGGGTTCCGTCTGATTCCGTTGTGGAAGATGGTAGGGACGAAGATAAAAAGCGAGGTGCGGACATTGCCGTACCTCGCTCATTTCTGTGCGGAGATTGCCTAGGGTCAGGGCTTTTCGTATATCCAGAGTTCGTTGTTCACCCCTGCGAGTGCCCGCTTGCGGGCCTCGACAGCGGCGCGGTCGGTCGAGGAGAAGACGCTGACGAGCGTCTTGCCGCCGCTGAAACCGACTTTCCGGTAGTTGGCGCTTCCGATACCCAACGGGTCGGCTGCTATCAGCCGGTCGGCATTCGCTGGGTCGGAGAATACGCCGGCTACAAGGTGGAATTCCGGCCCTGAAGCGACGTTCGGAGAGGCGTATTCTTCCAGGCTGCGCTGTATCTCGTCCGCAATCGCATCGTTCGCCGTACCGTTCTCCATGTCCGTTGCGGTGGCCACAGTGCCTGCGGAGCGGTTCTCCGTTTCGGCGTTCTTTCCGGTTGTTGTCCCGACCGTCCGGTTGTCGGCGACGGTTTCCTCTTTCACCTCTTCCGCTACGGCGGGCGCTATCGTGCTCTCTCCGCGGGATGAGGCGCCTGCGGCCTCTTCACGGGCGATGCGTATTGCGGCGGGAGTTTCGCCGGTATCGGCTTTGCGGTCGGCGAAGCGGCTGATTTGAACGACAACCGCCATGACGAGGGCTGCAACGGCTATCACGCTGATGCCGATGAGCAGCTTTCTGCCCGTCCCGTAACGGGGCTTCACCGGTACCGGTTCCGTCCCCTGCGGATTGAGCAGTTCGTACAGTTCGACGGCGGGATAGAATACGCCTCCGCGCAGTACGCCTACGCCGTTTATCTCCCGGACATCTCCCTCCTGCTGCGAATGGAGTGCCCACTCCTCATACCCCTCCAGCGTGCCTGCGGAAGGATATGCCGGATTCTCCGCCGGCGAGAACGCTATCCGGTTGTATGGCGGTCGGAGCGATTTTCCGGAGATGAACTCCGCCGGTCTCTGCTCGACGTAAAGCGCTCCTATTCCCGGCAGGTTGATACCCCGGCCGGCCGCGAGCGTGTCGAATATCGTTTTTTCGATGGCGTTCATAGCGGTATGGTTTTAAGGTCGGAAATGCTGCATCGGACGGTCCTTTTCCCCGGAGAGGAGGCAATTCCGTCCGGAAACTCCCGCAGTGGCGGCGGAAGAGGCCGCCACTGCGGCCCCCTTATTTCTTGCGTTTGCCGTTGTTTTTGGCATTGCGTGCTGTCGTCTGCGCGTCGCGTTTTGCGGCGAGCGCCTGTACTTCTGCGAGCGGGGGAGGCGTCTGTTTGTGATGCAGGGCGTAAACTATCATCACGATGCCGGCGATGATGAACGGCACGCTGAGCCACTGGCCCATGTTAAGGAACATGGTGGCCTCGAAATCCACCTGGTCGTTCTTGACGTATTCGATGAGGAAGCGTGACAGGAAGATGCCTATCAGTCCCACGCCGAACAGCAGGCCCGGGTAGCGCCTGCCCGCATCCTTGCGGTAATAGAGGTAACAGAGCAGGGCGAACAACACGAGGTAGGCGAGGGCTTCGTATATCTGCGTCGGATGGCTGGGCGGCCCGTACACCGGTTCGGCGCCGTTCATCCAGGCGTTTACGTTCTCGATGAACCGGAATCCCCACGGCCTGTCGGTCGGGTGGCCGTATATTTCGTGGTTGAAAAGGTTACCCATCCGGACGAAAGCACCGCCTACGGCCACGGGAATCATCACCCGATCCAGCGACCACAGGTAGGGCATCCTGTTCTTCCGCGAAAAGAGCCACAGACCGATGAGGAGTCCTATGGCCGCTCCGTGGCTCGCCATGCCGCCGTCGCGGAAGGCCAGCAGCTTGAGCGGATTGGCCAGATAGTACCCCGGTTCGTAAAACAGGCAGTGGCCCAGGCGGGCGCCGATGATGGTGGCCAGTGCCCCGTAAATGAATATCGAGTCGGCGAGCTTTGCGGGAAGCCCCTCTCTCTTGCAGAACTGTACGAAAAAGAAGGCTCCGAGCCCGATGGCGATGGCCCACATCACGCCGTACCAGCGGATGTCGAGCGACCCTATTCTGATGAATGTGGGATTGAAGTGCCAGACTACCGTAAGAAATTGGTTGAACATCTCTTGTATGGTTGGTTTACAAATCGTCGCGGCACAGCCGCATGCTCCTAATACTGCCAAAGGTACGAAGAAAATCCTTTTTCCTGTATCGCTGCCGGTTATTTGTTGCCGGAGCCGGCCGTCGCCGGGGGTATCGCGGCAGGGGAAGTGGCGGGCCGGAAGAATCCGAATATTTGCCGGTATGATTATATATGTTTGAAAATCCGTATCTTTGTAGCATTGGAATAAGCGGTTTCATTTGGTTTCCGGTAATTTAAAAAGTTCAGTATGAGAAAATTTTACACGAATTATGTGCTGCCGGCCGCGGTATTCGCCGTATCTCTCCTGTCGTACGGGTGCGTGGACAGGGAGTACAGCCTCGACAATATCGACGGCGGCGGGAGTATCAGTGTGGGCGATGTGATAACGACGCCGCCGGTGACCGCCCACCTCACTTTCGAGGGTATTTTGGGCGGTATGGACGAAGTGGAGAGGATACTGGAGGAGAACGGCCTGTCGTTCGAGGACATAGGTTTCGTGGAGATGTATATCGGCGAAGAGCTCTTTCTGGTGAATCTGCCGCTCGACATTCCGCTGATACCGGAAGGGATGACGGATACGTTCCTGCCCGAGGGCGACGACAAAGTGGAACTGCTGCTGGATATTGCCAGTACGCTTCCCATGGCGATGGATTTGAAAATCGAGTTTACCGATGCGTCCGGCGCGGTCGTGACCGCTTTCGACACGATTTCCATAGCGAAGGCCGGGGAGGGCGAAGAGTTCGGTGCGCAGGAGCGGCTGGATATCACGGATGTGATTGGCCGCATATCGGATATCGAGGGGATGAACGTCACCCTGTTGCGTCCCGATTTGGAGAAGGTCAAATTCCTGCTCGACAACTATATCGAAGTCGGAGTCCGGCTTGAGAAAACGGGCGGTATCAAGTTGCCGCTTTAAAAACCCAATCCTGCCATGAAGAGACTATGTTTTGTATCCGCCCTGATGCTGTTGGCGGCTTCCGGGGCTTCGGCCCAGCAATACCGGACCTCCTATTTCATGGAGGGTTCCACGATGCGCGGTTACCTCAATCCCGCCCTGCGTCCCGACAGAGGGTACGTTTACATCCCCGTGTTGGGTACGACATCCGTAAATTTTAATTCCAATGCACTTACGTTCAAAACGATATTCTATCCGGTAGGGGACAACGGGCAGTTGGTGTCGCTGTTGGACGACCGGGTGACGTGGCATGACATAGAACCGAATCTGAAGACGATGAACAAGGTCGGTTTCGACCTGCACATGACGCTTCTCGGTGCCGGTTTCTATACGGGCCGCGATTTCTGGACCATCGAGGCAGGACTCGATGTGACAGGGGGATTTCATCTTCCCAAAAGTTTCGTGGAGTTCGTCAAGCTCGGCTCCAAGGCCAATGCCTACGACATGGGTGGCCTGATGGCCGGTGCCGATGCGGTGATGAACATTTCGGCGGGATACTCGCGTCGTATCAATGACGAGCTTACGGTCGGCGGACGGGTGAACTTCAAGGGAGGGCTCGCCCGGGCCAACATGAACTACGACCGGCTCAACGTTACCCTGAACGGGGAGAAGTGGGCCGTGGATGCGGGCGGGAACCTCGCCCTGAGCCTGAACGGACTGGATGTACCGACCGATGCGGAAGGATACGTCGACATGGACAGGCTGGATGCAGAGTCGTTCGTTGCGAATATCCGCGGCCTGGCGGGTTTCGGCCTGACGTTCGACATAGGCGCCGAATACGTGTGGATGGAACGGTTCAAATTCTCGGCGGCCATCCTGAACCTCGGCTTCATGAACTGGAGTGAAAAACATACGTTCGTGGGACGTTCGGAGGCTTCGTACGACTTCGTGGGAATGCGCTACGATTTCAATCCGGAGACGAATCAGTGGGAGACCGTCGGAGAGGACGGGGATTTCAACTTCGATGAGTTCGCCAAGTTCAAGGAGGCGTCCGGCAGGGCACGGACCAAAATGTATCCGGGCTTCGTGCTGGGTGCCGAATACGACATTTTCGGCAACAACCTGCTGGGTGCAGGTGCGTTGTTCACCCACCGGAAGAACGAATATTATGCCCGTACCGAAGTGGCGCTGTCGGCGACGGTACGCCCCATCGAGTGGTTCACGGCTTCGCTGAGCTGGTCGGTCGGCAACTACAAGAATATCGGCGACAATTTCTTCAACTCGTTCGGTTTCGCCTTCAATTTCCATACGGGGTGGATAAACTTCTTCGCCGGGACGGATTTCCTCATGTTCAAGGTCAATCCGCAGTTCATACCGGTCGGGCAGAAGGTGTTCAACATCACTGTCGGCCTCTCCGTTCCGCTCGGCCCTTCGCCGTACTGCCGTTACGGAAAGTGCTGAAAGACGATGCCGCAATACCGTATCGAGAGTATATTGCACGGGGGATGTCCGGTCGGGGCATCCCCCGCGGTTTTGTCGGCCGGTTCCGCGGCGGATATCCGGATGCGGTGCGCCGGTTTCCCGCAGGGGATACCCGTGCCTGTCCGGCGATGAAAATTGCCGATTTGTTTGTTATTTAAAAAACAATGGGATACCTTTGCGAGCGGTAACCATTTGTAGGTATAGGCGGCCTGCCGCCGGACTTTCCGGGTCAATACAAACACAAAATAACATATTCGTTCTATGGCCAACATCTTTACTTCATCTATCGGCAAGAAGCTGATTATGAGTATTACGGGAGCGTTTCTGATACTGTTCCTGACCTTCCACATGATTATGAACGGGGCGCTGGTCTTCTCCGACGACGCTTACAACGCCATCGTGAATTTCCTCGGGGCCAACTGGTATGCGCTCGTGGGGACCGTCATCCTGGCGGCGGGCGTGGTGTTCCACTTCGTGTACGCCATCGTCCTCACCGTGGGTAACCTTCGGGCACGCGGAAAGGTTCGCTATGCCGAGACCAAACGCGAGAACGGCGTGGAGTGGTCCTCCAAGAACATGTTCGTCCTCGGACTCGTCGTACTGGGCGGACTGCTGCTCCATCTCTTCAACTTCTGGTACAACATGCAGTGGACCGAGATAATCGGCAGGCATGTGAACAGCCTCGGCTTCGGTCCGAAGGAGGGTGCCGAGATGGTGAGGTTCGTCTTCTCGCACGTAGGGTATGTCATCGCCTATATCGTATGGCTCGTGGCGCTCTGGTTCCACCTTACGCACGGTATGTGGAGCATGATGCAGACCGTGGGATGGAACAGCAAGGTGTGGATGAAAAGGCTGAAGTGCATCGCCTATATCCTTTCGACGCTTATCGTCGGCTGTTTCATGCTGATAGTCATTATCCTGTATGTACAGAGCCTGATGTAGTTTTAACTAACCGCTGAATAATAAAAAAGCAAGATATGACAAAGATAGAATCCCATGTGCCGCAGGGCCCCATTACCGAGAAATGGAGCAAGCATAAGGCCGACATCAAGGTGGTCAGCCCGGCCAACAAGCGTAAACTCGATATCATCGTCGTAGGTACCGGCCTCGGCGGCGCGTCGGCTGCTGCCTCGCTGGGCGAACTCGGCTACAATGTCAAGATATTCTGCATCTCCGACTCGCCGCGCAGGGCGCACTCCATCGCCGCGCAGGGCGGTATCAACGCTGCGAAGAACTATCAGAACGACAACGACTCCGTCTTCAGGCTCTTTTACGACACCATCAAGGGCGGCGACTACCGTGCTCGTGAAGCGAATGTCTATCGTCTGGCGGAAGTTTCCAACAACATCATCGACCAGTGCGTCGCACAGGGCGTGCCGTTCGCACGCGACTACGGCGGGCTGCTCGCCAACCGTTCGTTCGGCGGCGCGCAGGTATCGCGTACCTTCTATGCCCGCGGCCAGACGGGACAGCAGCTTCTGCTCGGCGCTTATGCGGCGCTCAACCGGCAGATAGCCAAAGGGTCGGTGAAAAGCTATCCGCGCCATGAGATGCTCGACCTGGTGCTTATTGACGGCAAGGCCCGCGGCATCATCACCCGCAACCTCGTGACGGGCGAAATCGAACGGTTCGGCGCACACGCCGTGGTTATCGCCACGGGCGGTTACGGCAACGTCTTCTTCCTCTCGACCAATGCGATGAACTCCAACGGTTCGGCCGCCTGGCAGTGCTACAAGAAGGGGGCGATGTTTGCCAACCCCTGCTTCACGCAGATACACCCGACCTGTATTCCGGTGCACGGCGAACACCAGAGCAAGCTGACGCTCATGTCGGAGTCGCTCCGCAACGACGGCCGCATTTGGGTACCCAAGAAGAAGGAGGATGTGGAGAAGCTCCGCGCCAAACTCAAAAAGGCTTCCGAAATCGCGGAGGAGGACAGGGATTACTACCTCGAACGCCGGTATCCTGCATTCGGTAACCTCGTTCCCCGCGACGTGGCTTCCCGTGCCGCCAAGGAGCGCTGCGATGCCGGTTTCGGCGTGAACGAAACGGGGCTCGCCGTATTCCTCGACTTCAAGACCGCTATCGAAAGGCTCGGCAAGGATGTCATCAAGGCCCGCTACGGCAACCTGTTCCAGATGTACGAAAAGATTACCGACGTGGACCCGTACGAGGAGCCGATGATGATTTATCCGGCCGTACACTATACCATGGGCGGCATCTGGGTGGATTACAACCTGATGACCACCATTCCCGGCCTTTACGCCATCGGCGAGGCCAACTTCTCCGACCACGGTGCCAACCGCCTCGGTGCATCGGCCCTCATGCAGGGACTGGCCGACGGTTACTTCGTACTGCCCTATACCATCGGCGATTATCTGTCGCATGACATCCAGACGCCGAAGATAGATACCAACGCTCCGGAATTTGCCGAAGCGGAGAAGAACGTCCGTGCACGCATCGAGAAGCTTTTCTCCATCAAGGGCAAGCAGACGGTGGACGAAATCCACAAGAAACTCGGCCACATCATGTGGGAGAACGTAGGCATGGCCCGTTCCAAAGAGTCCCTTGAAAAGGCGCTCGTCGAGATAAGGAAGGTGAGGAAAGAGTTCTGGGAGGATGTCAAGGTTCCGGGTAAGAACGAAGAGTTCAACCAGGAGCTCGAAAAGGCGCTGCGTGTGGCCGACTTCCTTGAAGAGGGCGAACTCATGGCCCGCGACGCGCTCCAGCGCAACGAATCCTGCGGCGGCCACTTCCGCGTGGAGTACCAGACACCCGACGGAGAGGCGCTCCGCGACGACGAACATTTCGCTTTCGTCGCCATCTGGGAATACAAGGGAGAAAACGAGGAACCTGTCATGCACAAGGAACCGCTCACTTTCGAGGCCATCAAGGTGGCACAGCGTAATTACAAGGACTAACCGGTAAAAACAAAGGACGATGAATTTCAAACTTAAGATATGGCGTCAGGCGGACGCCAAGGCAAAAGGCGGGTTCGAGACGTACGAGGTGAACGATATCTCCGAAGACACGTCGTTCCTCGAAATGCTCGATATCTTGAACAACAACCTGATACATGAGGGCAAAGAACCGGTGGCGTTCGACCACGACTGCCGTGAGGGTATCTGCGGCATGTGTTCGCTGCATATCAACGGCGAGGCGCACGGTCCGGATACCGAAGTGACCACCTGCCAGCTCCACATGCGCAAGTTCCATGACGGCGATACGATTACCATCGAACCGTGGCGTTCGGCCGCTTTCCCGGTCATCAAGGACCTCGTCGTGGAGCGAAGCGCGTTCGATAAAATCATGCAGGCCGGCGGATTCATATCGGTCAATACGGGCGGCGTTCCCGATGCCAATACCATCCCCGTACCGCGTGACGATGCCGAGGAGAGCATGGACGCTGCCGCTTGCATCGGTTGCGGTGCCTGCGTGGCTACCTGCAAAAACGGTTCGGCCATGCTGTTCGTAGCGGCCCGCGTTTCGTCGCTGGCCAAGCTGCCGCAGGGCAAGGTCGAAACTCTGCGTCGAGCCAAGGCCATGATTGCCAAGATGGACGAACTCGGGTTCGGCGGCTGTACGAATACGCGTGCCTGCGAAGCGGAGTGTCCGAAGAGCATCTCCATCTCGCATATCGCACGTCTGAACCGCAAATTCCTGACGGCCAAGTTCAAAGACTGACGGTAAGAAAACCTTCTCCGTGCGGTATCCGTGCGGCGGAACGGTTTCGGCTTTCTTCTCATATCCGGCGTACATTCATGTACGCCGGATTTTTTGTTGTCGGAATCTGGAAATGGAGTTGACCAATTGCCGTTCAACGGGTTGCGGAGCGGGGCTTCCCCGGCTCCGTATCGTGAAACGGTTCATTCATGTCGCCCGATGCGGTTGGAAGCCAGCATGCTTCCGGATGAGAATCGTCCGATTGTGTCAATTTTTCACGTTTGGCTGACAATTTTGCAGTCAGAAGCCCTTTCGCGGTCATGGCATACTCTTTGTCTATTCTATAAATGACTTCGGGCAGTGGCCTGAAGGATGGAATGAAGCGGACGGCCGTAAGGCCGGACAAATATTGATAATACTGATTAAAGTTAGGAGGACAAAATTATGATGCCAGTTAGAAGAACGCAGGGATGGTTACCGGGGATTCTGGATGATTTCTTCGGGAACGAATGGGTGGACAAGACCAGCTCGACGGCTCCTGCCGTGAACGTGATAGAGACCGACAAGGAGTACAAGGTCGAAATAGCTGCGCCGGGTTTGACCCGCGACGATTTCAAAATAGATATCAACGAAGATAACGAGCTCACCGTTTCGATGGAGAAGAAGGTCGAGAAGAACGAAGAGTCGGAAAAAGAGGGCAAGAAACATACCTATCTCCGCCGCGAGTTCTCGTACAGCAGTTTCCGTCAACGCATGATACTGCCCGACAATGTGAATGTGGACAACATCGACGCGAAGATGGAGAACGGCGTTCTGACTATCGATATTCCCAAGAAGACCGAGGAGGAGAAACGTAAAAACATGCGCCAGATTGATATTAAATAGGGAGCAGAAGCGAGGGCGGTACCGCTCTCATCGTGGTGAAAGACCGGGGTACGGAGTGTCCGTACTCCGGTTTTTTCATGCCGTTCGCGGCGGGTTCCGGCGGCAGGCAAGTCGGACGGTGATTCCGGCGAGGGGGCGACGGGTTTCGTAGGGCTGCGGTTCCCCGTATGCGTGCGGAACCGTTACGCCCGCTGTTGTCCGGGCCTGATTTTTGAAACGTAAGCGCACGGCGCTGCCGGCGGGGAGCGATGTCCGGGGCGGCGTAACATAATCGTAATATTTTTTTAACACCATGTAAGGGCGGCGGTTCGTACCTTTAGGGCCGTTTGGCATGTGGATATTAAAGCGGTTCGTTTATGGAGAAAGATTATGTGGAGAGGGATGTCAGTTGGATGTATTTCAACAGGCGTATCTTGCTGGAGGCTGAGAAAGAGGAGGTACCGCTGCTGGAACGGCTCGGTTTTCTCGGCATCTATTCCAACAACCTCGACGAGTTTTTCCGTGTCCGGGTGGCGACGCTCAACCGTATCATCGAGTATGAGGACAAAGGCATCAAGCGGGAGCAGCAGACCGCTGTCGATACATACAGGGAGATAACGAGGCTCAATGCCCAGTACTCCGTGCGGTTCGAGGAGATTTTCGCCCGTCTGAAGGAGGAGCTCGGACAGCACGGTATCTGGCTGCTGGACGAGACGCAGTTGAACGAAGTGCAGCGCCAGTATATCTGTTCCCTCTACGATACCCGGCTCAACGGTTCTACGAATCCGTTGTTCGTCTCCTGTTTCCGTCAGCTCGACGACCAGCCCGACGATGCGATATACCTCGCCGTCCGGCTCCGTGCGGAGGAGGGCAAGGTTGCGGATGAGTATGCGCTTATCGAGCTGCCCGTACAGGAGTTCGGGCGTTTCGTGCGCCTGCCCGACGACGGAGAGAGAAAGTGCCTGATGTTCCTCGACGATGCGGTGCGTCTCTGCCTGCCTTTCATCTTTGAGGGGCTGCCCTATACGGAGTTCGAGGCCTATACCTTCAAGTTCACCAAGGATGCCGAGATGGAGCTCGACAGCGACATGCGCAACGGGGTGCTTCAAAAGATATCCAAGGGGGTGAAGAGCCGGAAGAAGGGCGAACCCATCCGGCTTGTCTATGATTCGGCCATGCCCCGCCGTATGCTCCGCAGCATCGCCAAGATGTTGCACATAGATAAATGGGATACGCAGGTGGCCGGCGGGCGTTACCACAACATGAAAGACCTCATGCGTTTCCCGGACTGCGGCCGCAGTGACCTGCGTTATCCGGCACTCGAACCCGTGCTGAAACCCGAATTTACGGCGCATGGCAGCATGCTCGATGCGATACGCGCCCGCGACCGGTTTCTGCACTATCCCTATCACGGTTTTTCGTCGTTCCTGAGGGTACTGCGCGAAGCGGCCATCTCTCCCGACGTTACCGCCATACGCATGACGATGTATCGGCTGGCCCGCAATTCAAAGGTGGTGAAGACGCTGATTTGCGCCGCTCGTAACGGCAAGAAGGTAACCGTCGTCATCGAACTGCTGGCCCGTTTCGATGAGGAGTCGAACATCAACTGGTCGAAACAGATGCAGGATGCGGGCATCAACGTGGTGTTCGGTATGGAGGGGCTGAAGGTGCACTCCAAACTCGTGCATATCAGCAGCCGCAAAGGGGACGTCGCCTGCATCAGTACGGGCAACTTCCACGAAGGCAACGCGGCGCAGTACACCGACGTGACGCTCTTTACCGCCCGCAAGAGGGTGGTGCAGGAGGTCGGCACCGTCTTCGGTTTCATCCAGAAACCTTATGTTCCCATCCGGTTCAAGGAACTGCTCGTATCGCCCAACGACATGCGCCGCCGGTTGCTCGCCCGTATCGACAAGGAGATACGCAATGCCGCTGCAGGCAAACCGGCGTATATTATGGGTAAGCTCAACCACATCACCGACCGTGCTCTGGTGCAGAAGCTCTACGAGGCTTCGGCCGCCGGCGTCAGGATAGACCTCCTCGTGCGGGGCAACTGTTCGCTCGTGACGGGTATTCCCGGCAGGAGCGACAACATCCGGATTAACGGCATCATCGACCGGTACCTGGAGCACTCCCGCATCCTCATCTTCGCCAACGGGGGCAAGGAGGCCTACTATATCGGTTCGGCGGACTGGATGCCGCGCAATTTCGATAACCGCATCGAAGTGATGGCTCCGGTACACGATACCGAGATACGCCGGGAACTGAAACGGATAATCACGTATGGACTGCGCGATACGTTCCAGGGACATACCGTAGACGGTACCGGCAGGAATCTGCCCTGGACCTTGCCGGAGGGTTACGGCGAGGCGCTGCGTTCCCAGTCTGCCCTGTATGCGTATTATCGGGAGCAGGCGGAGCAGGCCGCCCTGCGCGGAAGCCTTGCCCGGCGCCGTCGGCCCGGCCCGGATGCGGGAGAGGAGAAGAAGATTTTGATATCGGAATAATATGGAAAAGACGAATTATGCGGCGATAGACATCGGGTCCAATGCCGTCAGGCTGCTTATAAAAAGCGTGGATATGGAGGAGGGGACAGCCTCTTTCGTAAAGGAACAGCTTCTCAGGGTGCCGCTGAGGCTCGGAGAGGATACCTTTTCGGTCGGGACAATCTCCAAGGAGAAGGGAAAGCGGTTGCTGCGCCTGATGAAGTCGTACCGGCAACTGATGAAGATATACGGCGTGAAACGCTACCGGGCGTGCGCTACCTCGGCTGTCCGCGATGCGGCCAACGGGCCGGAGCTTATCCGGGAGATAAGCCGCAAGACGGGAATAAAGATAGAAGTAATCGGCGGAGAAGAGGAGGCCCGTCTGATATACGACAACCATATTGAGGAGATGCTCGACAGGAGGTACGATTACCTGTACGTGGATGTGGGCGGCGGAAGTACCGAGATAAGTCTCATCAGCGGCGGGGTGTTGCAGAGCTCCCGGTCGTATGACATCGGGACGGTGCGCCTGCTCGAAGGGCGCGTGAAGGAGGAGTCCGTGGCCTCCCTGCGGAACGACATGCGGGAACTCGGAGCAGGGCATCCCGGTTTGCGTATCATCGGCTCGGGCGGCAATATCAACAAACTCTACCGCCTGGCCGCTGCCGGATGCAAGAATGGCATGGAACTTCCGGTGAGCGAACTCTCCGTTATCAACGGCGTACTCAAGTCGATGTCCTCCGAGGAGCGTGTGCGTGTCTTCAGGATGCGTCCCGACCGGGCCGACGTCATCACCTTCGCAGCGGATATCTTTCTGGAGATAGCCGGGCAGTGCGGCGCCTCGGTCATCCTCGTGCCGACCATAGGACTGGCCGACGGCATCATCGACAGCCTTTATGCCGAGGATGCGGAGCGGGCAGGCAGGCGTTGATTCGTTTTCCTGCCGTCGGTGGCGGCTTAGAATATTTCGCCGAGGATGCGGAGTGACTGCACCTTGTTGATGGCATCGAGGTGGTAGCCGAAGTAGTGCAGCATGTCCGAAAGAAAATCGGCCCGCTGCGTGCGTGACAGGCGCAGGGTGCCGAGCTCTTCCGCTTCTGCGGACATGAGCGTGGCCAGCAGGGCGGCGTTGGGGCGGTTGATGGCGACGGCATGTTCCGGGAAACCGGCAGTGAACGACCCTTCGACGATGTCGAACCAGTCCCCTTCGGTGTATTCATTGCCCGGATAGAATCCGAGAAAAGCGCTTAACTGGACGAGGAACCACAGGTGGAAGTTTGAGATTCCCTCTTCCATCTGGTCGAGCGCCATGACCGAGGCGCGGACGAAACCGAACAGCGGAGAGTTGGGTTCGACCTCCTTGATGAGCCTGTAAAGGACTTCGGCCATGAAGAGCGAAATGGTGCTTTTGCGGACGTCGAACGGGATATGCTGGAGGGGGTGCGACAGCCGGACGTCTTTCATACGGTCCATCTGCGACCGGTGCGAGGGGATGCCTTCGAATTCCAACAGGAACATGGGTTGCAGCAAGGCGGCCTTGTTTCCCTTTCCCTTGCCGCTTTTTACCCCTTGTACCAGGTAGTTCCGGCGACCGTAGGTGTCGGTCAGAATGTAGGCCACTACCGACGTATCGCCGTATTTTATCGTGTGCAGTACGATGCCGTGTGCTTTGTAAGAGTCCATCTGGAGGCGTCGAGTTCGGGTGTCCAAGCCTGTGAATGAGGCAAAATTACGAAATATAAAATCAGCAGGCCGAACTTTCGGCAGAATAAACCTATGATTTTTTTTCTGTAATTTAATATGTTTGCAGAAGCGATTTAAAAATCTTTTCCTTATATTTGCATAAATATGTGACAGAAAATCCATGTGTTATGAGCAAAAAAACTGAAAGACTGGATGTTATAAGGAATCTGATAGATTCCGAGCAGATATCTTCACAGGAAGAGCTGTTGTCATGGCTGAAAAGGGTGGGCATCGATGCTACTCAGAGTACCCTTTCGCGCGATATGAAGGAGTTGCGGGCCATCAAGGTTCCCGATGCGGAGAAGGGCTATGTCTATCTGCTGCCCGAGACACTGCAGGGAGAACAGACCTCGGGCAAGGTCTCCTCATCGGTGACGGACAACATCAGGTACATCGAGTTTTCGGGCAATATGATTGTCATACGCACGAAGGCCGGTTATGCGAAAGCCGTGGGGGTGATGGTTGATAATGAAGATTACGACGATGTGTTGGGTACGCTTTCAGGCGATGATACCGTATTCGTACTGCTGGCCGAAGGGGTGAAGCCGCTCGATTTCCTGCCGTCGTTCGATTCGATACATCCCAATATCAAGACGCTTTACAATCCCGAAGGACGGAAAAAGAATAACGGTGCCATGCGCCGCCGTTTCTTCTGACCGAGGACGGGGTGGAATTCGGCCGCGGGGACAACGCACATGCGTTGTCCCCGCGGTGTTTTCGGACCCGAAGAAAAAGTTCCGAAAAAGCCTCGCGGGCGGGCGGTGGCTCCTCTTCGTTGGAAAAAGCAGACGGTTTCGCAGGAAGACAGGCGATTTTTACAGGTAGCGATACGGTGCAGATACTGTTGCATAATGCAATGAAAATTAATATCTTATATGTCGGTTCTGCGCCGGCCGGCTGCCGGGGAGGTGTGCGTTTTCCGCAGATTGAAGTATGCACAAGGAAGGTTTTGCACATAATTTGTTTATCTATCGGGAGAAAGGGTCGTTTCGTGCGGCCTGCCGAACTGCAGAACGGTTTGTACAAGATGATATTCACATTAAAATTACTGAGATGAAAAGAATTACGTTATTGTTGGCAGCGGTGGCCCTGTTGGTAGGGAGTGCCGCTACGGCGCAGGACCTCAGGCGTGAGGAGCGTACCATGAAACGGTACGGGCAGCAGGCCGAGAATGAGATGCGCAGAGAGATGCGCGGAGTACGCGCAGAGGAGAGGCGTGCGGAAAACGAGATGCGCAGGGAGATGCGCCGCGCGGAACGCCAGATGCAGCACATGCATGCGCCTGCCCGTCAGGCCGTGAAGGTCGTGTCGTACCGTTCTACCATGGTGGGTGACCTGACCGACCTGGATTTCATGATAAACTTCGACGGCGTCATGCTTGACCCGAACGAGGAGTTCGTAATTACACCCTATCTCGTCAAGGGCGAGAACATGCTATGGCTGGAGCCCGTCGTGATAGTGGGCGAGCGGCGTTACAAGGAGTTGGAACGCGGCGGGGAACTGAATGCCAATCCTTCCGGGCTGATGCCTTACGAAACGGTGGTGCAGTCGCGTCGGTACGTGCGCGAGATGCGTCGCGAGGCCCGGAAAAACGGTATGCAGTGGGCGCCCGATTCACCCAATACGGTGATGTACTCCGCTTCGTTTCCTTATGAGGCGTGGATGGACGGAGCCGAAATAAAGCTTGACCATGTCTATTCGAGGCGGAGCGTGATAGCCGAGTATCCCACGCTCGTGGGAACGCTTTACAATCCGATGCCCCCGCAGGTGATGTTCCTCGTTCCGGAAGTGGAGGTTGTCAAGGCCCGTTCGGAAACCATGACGGCCCGTATCGTGTTCCAGGTAAGCAAGACCACGATAGACATGAACATATTCGACAATGCTGCCGAGCTGGAGAATATATACAGGTTTACCGGCCGTCTTGCCGGTGACGACAAGGTGAAGGTCACGGGTATCCGGATGACGGGATATGCGTCGCCCGAAGGCTCCTACGACTTCAACGCGAAACTGTCGCTCGGGCGCGTGAATACCATTCGCGACCTTGTACAGAAGCGGTTCCCCGGTATCGCAAAGTCGCTTTATACCGTCGGCAATGTGCCGGAGGATTGGGACAGTGTGCGCCATTGGGTAGCTGCTTCCGATATCCGTTACCGGGATGAGGTGCTCGCCATTATCGACAACTACGCTCCCGATGCCCGTGATGCGAAGATACGTGCGCTTGACAAGGGCGCTACCTACAACATGCTGCTGCACGACGTCTATCCCGGTCTGCGCCGGACAGACTATACGATTGATTACACCGTGCTGCCTTTCACGGTAGAGGAGGGAAAGAAGGTCATTCGGACGAATCCCCAATACCTCAGCCTGAACGAACTGTACCAGATAGCCCTGTCGTATCCGCAGGATTCACCCGAGTACGAGGAGGTGTTCATGATAGCCCTGCGGTATTATCCGGACGACCCCGTAGCCAATAACAACATGGCGGCCATTGCGCTCCGCAAGAACGACCTCAAGGAGGCTCACAAGTATCTCGACAGGCTCGGCGACTTCGCCGGTGCACATAACAATATCGGTGTCTTGAAAGCCCTCGAAGGGGATTACCGTGCTGCCGAGGCGCACTTCCGCAAGGCCATCGAGCACGGCAGCAAGGAGGCGAAGTTCAACCTCGAAAACCTCACCTCGCTGCGCAGGCATTGATGCCGGGCCATTGTCCGGAGCGCCGCCCTTGCGGAAAGAGTGTTCCGGACCGCCAGCCGATACTATGGATGAAGGGACTGCCTTTTAAGGCAGTCCCTTTATCGTGTCGTCCGTGTATGGGGGAGCCGGCGGTTCCGTACGGAGTCTGCCGCCTGCTGCACACAGAGGAGGGGCGGAGAGCTTTCCTTTTTCCGATGTCGGTACGCCCTATCGGACAGGCTGCGGCGGAGAACTCTTACCAGAGTTGTTCGGGGTATTCGCCCGCATCCACCAGGGCGCGTATCTTCTCCACTACACCCGGTCGGTCGGCCGCATAGGTGACACCGAACCAGCTTGCGTCGGTATCGAGTACCTTTACCTTCGCCGCTCCGCAGCGGATGGCTTCATTGACGACGGTCGGAATGTAGAATTCGCTTTTCAGTTCGTGGCCGCGCTCCGCCAGAAAGCGTGCGAACAGCCGGGCGGAGAAATCCATGTAGTCGGGCGTGAAGCCCCACATGTTCATGGAGACCGGTGTTTCGGGAGCCAGCGCATGGTATTCGTTCTGTTCGTCGCGGAAGATGATGCCGCGGCCCTCCTGACGGCGTATTTCGGTGCATTCCGTGACCGATGTAAGGAATCCGTCCGTATCGGTTTCACATACGCCGCGCGACACCGACCCGCTTTCGGAGAGGGTATTGCCGACCCGGTAGCCGACCATGCAGTATTGTCCGGTACCGTCGGTCCCGGCGAGGAACCGTGCGAGCACCTCAAAGCCATTGCGGCCGTAGAAGTCGTCGGCGTTTATCACGGCGAACGGTTCGCGTACCGTTCCGGCGGCCGTCAGTACGGCGTGTCCCGTACCCCACGGTTTTACTCTGTCGGCGGGCGGAACGAATCCGTCCGGCAGCGCATCTACCGATTGGAATACCACTTCGGTCGGAATGCGTCCTTCGTACTTGGCGAGTACCTTTTCGCGGAAATCCCGTTCGAAGTGGCGGCCTATGACGAAGACCACCTTTCCGAATCCTGCCCTCGCGGCATCGAAGACCGAGTAGTCCATGATGGTTTCGCCCGAAGGGCCCACCCCGTCGAGCTGTTTGAGGCCGCCGTACCGGGAACCCATGCCGGCCGCCATTATCAGTAGTGTCGGTTTCATGTGAATGCTTTTTTACCGGTGCAAAGATAATGGTTTGTCGGTGGTTCGCATAGGGAAACGGAGAGCCTCTGCCTTCTGTTCGCTCTTTTCGCCTTTGCTGCGGAGACTGTCGGCGGACTGGGGAACGGCGTTTCCTTCGTTCCCTACATCTTCGGCGGTATCCGCCGGATGTCCGGTCGTTCTCCGTGCCTTCCGGCACCCCGTTCCGTTTCCTCTGCGCGGATTAGAATACCCGTTTCAGTATCTCGCAGATGTTTCCCGAACGGCTCATGGTATAGAAATGGATGGCCGGTACACCCGCCGCCTTCAGCTCTTTGGCCTGTCCGACGCTCCATTCAATGCCCACCTCCTTGGCCTGTTCGTCGGTACGGCAACGCGACAGCTCCTCGGTGAGCGCTTCCGGCATATCGATGTGGAACGTCCGCGGGAGCATTTCGAGGTGTTTCAGCGACGAGACGGGTTTCAGTCCCGGTATTATCGGTACCGTAATACCTTCGGCGCGGCACCGCTCCACGAAGTCGAAGAAACGGGCGTTGTCGAAGAAGAGCTGCGTGACGATGTAGTCGGCCCCCGCGTCCACTTTTCGCTTCAGGTTCCGGATGTCCTGCGAGAGGTTGGGCGATTCGTAATGTTTTTCCGGATAACCGGCGACCCCGATGCAGAAGTGGGTGGGGATGGGGTTCTGCTGGAGTTCGTCGAGGTAGACGCCCCGGTTCATGTCGCTGATTTGCCGCACGAGGTCGGAGCAGTAGGCGTGTCCTCCTCTGGTGGGGGTGAAGAAGCGTTCGCCCGGAGCGGGGTCGCCCCGCAGCGCCATCACGTTGTCGATGTCGAGGAAGTTGAGGTCTATCAGGATATTCTCTATCGTATGGCGGTCGAGGCCGCCGCAGACCAGATGGGGAACCACCTCCACGTCGTAACGTTTCATGATGGCCGCCGCCAGTGCCACCGTTCCGGGGCGTTTCGTGACCGTGATGCGCTCCAGCGTTCCGTCCGGCCGCTGGCGTATCACCTCCTCGTCGCGGTGGTAGGTAAGATTGATGAAGGAGGGTGAGAACTCCATGAGCGGTTCGATGGCGTTGTAGACCTTCCCGATGTCGCCGCCCTTCAGTGGCGGCAGGAGCTCGAACGAGATGAGCGTCCTGTCCGATGCTGCCAATATCTCTTTTACTTTCATTGTGCCGTGTTTGTGTGCCGTTCCGTGCGGGCGCGGGTACAGGGATATTCGCCGGAAACCGCGGCCGGCTTCCGTATCCTTCTGTCCTGCGTTCGCTTTCGGAACGGTTCCCTTATCTTATCGTATCAGGGGTTGTTTCCATATTTTGAGTCCGTATTCGCCGCAGATGCCGAACATGTCGTCCTTGATGCAGATGGCTCCCGAAATGGCGGGGATTTTCCGTATCTCGGCGATTACGTTGTTGATGTCCTGTTTGGTGTGTATCTTGTTGGCGAAGGCGGTCGCGTAGCTGTCGGCCAGTGCTGCGTCGCTGCAGACTATCATCACGGCATCGGCCATTCCGAAACTGAGTGATGGCCCGACCGTGCCGGAAGATGTGCAGATGCTGATTCTTCCTCCCTCCGGAATGAAGATGCCGACCTTCTCCGAGAGCGGCGACTGTCCCGCGAATACGGGTATGTCCATCCCCTCGACAATGTCGGCGTAGATATCGCCGCCGTTTTCGACGATGACTTCCCGGCAGTCGTACTCCGTCTTGAGGCGTCGGCCGATGTACTCCGCTATCGCTCCTGCAACGGCGGCCATGGGGCCAATAATGACTCCAACCTGTTTGATAATTAGGATAATAGGTGTGCCATTCGCCCGGAAAAAGAACAAAAATCATACCTCGCTTGATAGTAAACACTCCCCCACTTCTTGTTTCAAGCACTCCTTCTCCCTCTGTAATATAAATCAGTTGATACTCCGTCAGTATACGTCCTTTATCCGGATTAAAATAATAACCGGCAGAATGATTCAAAGTCGGATAAGAAGTATTTGGGGGAATTTCTTCAAAGCCGACTGAAGAAATGTTCCGGTCTGGTCCCAAACTATTATTATTCACGAAATATTTAATGGACATGCGTTCCATAGCAACTAGTATTTAGAAAAAGTAGGGCGGAAAGTTATCAAGAAAATCCTAAAACTGCAAGAAAGAAAGAAAAAACATGGTTTCCCAATACTTCTTTTTCATAGTAGATCTCTTCCAATAGCATTCTTCCACTCCTACGCCATGTCCTTCTATTGTAAGATAACATATAAAGATACACACTCTTTCTTTATATCAGAGTCATATTAATCTATATAAATAGATATCCCCACATGTACGACTCGGTAATACCAAGATGTACAACTGGGTAATACCCACATGTACTACTGAGTATTACCGAGATGTACGGCTGAAACGTATTATTTATATATGTTATTGCATTTATGTTAGTAGCTTATAGGCCAATACACTGCATAACGTTCAAAATGTACTTTATAAAACGGTTCTACAACTACATTATCAAATTCCTTCAAATCTATTTTAAATTTTAATGTATCTGTAGAAATTGATTTCACATAAGCAGGAATCTGCTTAAGTGGCATCCTAAATACCGGAATCTTGTTCAAATCGATCTTATTCATTGCCGTATTGTT
>OHAJ01001161.1_pt1 | contig 19638 bp, 11 predicted proteins | sample 1577101 | NCBI WGS metagenome assembly OHAJ01 (sample SAMEA3541531, study PRJEB24748) | human gut metagenome | biome: human gut; feature: human-associated habitat; material: faeces | place: China | collected 2012
ATATCCTGGATGTGACAAGTACGACAGAAGAGCTTGGTAAACCGGTCCACAGTGATGAAAAAAATGAAAAGACAACCTATGTCACATTAAAGGGTCTGGAAAAAGCGACAGCAGATGTGGAAGCTGTTTCGCAGGAAGCACTGGAGCTGCTTTCCGGGTTGGACAGAGAAAATACGTATCTGACACAGCTGATACAGGAACTGATACACAGGAAAAAATAAGCGGGGTGGATGAAGTGTATCTGGAGCAGATTCACGAAGCGAATGATATCAAAAAATTAAATGAACAGGAACTGGCAGGGCTTGCAGAAGAAATCCGTACCTTTCTTGTTGAGAAGATCAGCAAGACAGGAGGGCATCTTGCGTCCAATCTGGGTGTGGTAGAGCTTACCATGGCAATGCATCTCAGTTTTCAGCTTCCGGAGGATAAGATGATCTGGGATGTAGGGCATCAGTCTTATACGCATAAAATTCTGACCGGAAGGAAAGAAGGATTTGATGATCTGAGAAAATATGGTGGGATGAGCGGTTTCCCGAAACGAAAAGAAAGTGACTGTGATGCCTTTGATACCGGTCATAGCTCCACTTCAATTTCGGCCGGACTTGTGCATATTTATCTTTCAAGCGGAAGAATTCACGTTCTCCTTCTCTCGTCAAAGACTCCACAACTTGAGCATCTTTGCCCCCGAGGAAGTTCCAACCATTAATATCATCAATGAGACCATTTCTATCATCATCTTTTTGATTTAATTTTTCTTTGGGATTGATCCATATAGCCTGTCTCAGATCTTCGTGTTCCACGTCCATTCCGGTTCCGATTAATGCGACAATCGGCCTTTTCTTGAGTTTCTTTTTGTTAGCATTCAAATATTCATAGGCTTTGTTAACTTCAGCGCCATATACACTGTCTCTGTCGAAAGAACAATTGTACCAGTCCAGTTCGGATTGTTTTTTTTGTTTTTCAACTTTTTGTTTTATTAATTGAGCTGATGTAATTCCACAAATAAGGCAGCATAAGATAAGGGATATAAGTTTTTTCATTGTAGGATGAGTTATGATATTTATATAGTCAGATTAATTTCTAGCTTTTAATATGGCTTCACGTACTTGTTCTCCGCGGACATTACGTGCTATTAGTTTTCCTTCTTTGTCAATGACTACAAGGAAAGGGATGGCATAAAAGCCATAAGCTGTCTGGATAGCACTTGGAGCTTCATTACTTTTCGGAAAGCCTGTTTTATCCCACAGCATTACCCAGGGAAGTTTTTCTTCGTCCAGCATCTTTTTCCACTTAGCTTGGCTATCGTCTAGTGATACGCTGATGAACTCCAAATCGTCAGCTTTCAGTTCATTATATATTTTTAGCATACTACGCATCTCCTTACGACAAGGGCCGCACCAGGAAGCACAGAAATCCAAAACGACAATTTTACCGCGAAAGTCTTTTAAATTAACCTTCTGATCATTGACATTCGTGAAAGTAAAGTCCGGACATTCTGCACCAATAATTTGGTGGGAAAGGATTTTGACTCTTTCTACCAGCCAGCGGGCAGATAAAGAGTTTCGCTCATCATCGGAAATCATATCCAATAATTTCTTATTAGAGTAATAGTCATTTACATTGGCCAGATAAGCAAGCGCGGATACCATATTAGGTGACAGTTGTGCGTTAGCCGGAAGAGAAACAGTTGCTGTGTCCGGGTCTTTATCTGCGGGTAAATATTCTTGCAGAGTGAGAAACGAGTCGATACCTTTAAACGACAGGGAACTTTGTTCGGGATTTGTCTCATCATAGTAGCCGATGATGTTCACTTCATGGTTCTCGAAATATATTTTTTCTTCCGTTTTTCCGATTCGCAATGTGTAGATATCGGGTTGAATCAGCTTCTGTTCTGTGGCGAACTCTTTATTGGGTTGGAGTTCACAGCTAAGAATAAGTGTTCCGTTCAGGTCATTCACTTGCAAAGTGGTTGGTTTCAGTATTCTTAACTTGCCTTTAATTTGTAGTCCATCTTTGCACCACGAACTTGTCGTGGCGCATAAGAAGGACGAAAAAAATAAAATGAAAAGTTTCTTTGTTGATATCATAGAATTGTATTTAAATAATAATCGTCACAGGAGAATAGTTACCAGTCAAATCCTGGCCAGGGATCGTCATCGTCTCCACCGTCTTCATCGTTGTTACCCGGTATTTCTGGATGAGGCTGAATATCCCAGTCATTCGGACCTTTAGCTATGGCTTCCAAATCAATTCCATAATTCTCCTTCATGTATTTGCGTACGAAAGCGAATTTCTCAATAATAAGCGGGAATTGACTGTATCTTTCGGTACTTTCGGCTTCCGTATAATATAATGATAGTAAGGCATATCCGGCAAATGTTGCTTCCCGGGTCGGGTTGCTGCCGTCATATTCTTCATTCAGTGTGAATTTATTTGTATTTACAGTACCTGGAAATCCCCTGTTCAAGTGAAAATCAGGACTGTCTGTTTCCCAAAAATAGAATGATATAGGAGTCACGTAATCCAAACCACGGTTGAATTCTTCGGGAATGGTAATTAGCCTTTTTTCTACAGCAGCCTTTATGATATTACCGAGAATCATTTTCCGACGTTGGCTGAACGTTACTTGGTCGTCCGGCATAATATATTTGTCGGTCATTTCTGCCTGAGGTCCGAATAAACAGGTACTCCAGTAATCCAGACCATTAATGATTTCGTGCATGGCATTATTTTGTTTGATAACGACTGCTCCCAAATCTATTTCCGTTGCTATATGCACATTATAAGCCATATACCAATATAACGGTAATAATTTGCTTGTAACCTTTTTACACTTTTCGTTATTGAGGTAGGAGAATACATGTTTCTTCATAAATTCCGTATAGAACTTCGCCATTTCATCGTTGATACACCCTTCCCCTTTATAATTTGTGGATGCACCTCCTGTCCAGCTACGATTGAAATCTTCATCTTGCAAATCTTTATAAATCAGATAGACGCCGAAATCTTTTTGTATTTGTGAGATGTCATCATCCCAGCTATTCGTTCCTTGGGGAACTTTGAAACGTAATTCAATGCCTCCTTCTGTGGGGGTAAGTGCATCTTCTTCATAGCATGAGGTGAATGCTATGCAAGTGAGGAGTCCCCATAATAAATATATATTTCTCATATTTGTTTCTTTTTTAAGTTACTGAAATTATTAGCATTAGTTTTCTCGTTTAGGAGCCAAAGGATTTTGTTCCAGTCTTTTATTTTTAATCAATACTTCATCCGGAATCGGCATGGTATAAGAAGGGTCGTTGGATTTTAGCGTATATGTTTTACCTTCCCATTCGTGTGTGATTTGAGGCATTCCGTAGCGTCTCAGGTCGAACCAGCGTTGTCCCTCAAAACAGAGTTCTTTTCTTCTTTCTGCCTTGATAAAGTTTTTCAACGTCTCACCGGTCAATCCGGCAGGGACAACTAACTTTTCTGGTTCGTAACGATTCTCCAATAAAGTTCTCATAGCTGAAAGCGCCTTACTTTCTTCGTTATTGTAGGCAGCAGCTTCTGCAAGATTCAGATATGCTTCACTCAGTCTAAAAGAGAGTGCAAAATTCTCTGAACCATTAGGCTCGCCCATTGCAGATAGTTGGTATTTCCCGAAAGAGCTGTAATAGTCCGGATAAAAACTGTTATTTATTCTGTTATATTCTTTAGCTATGTATTTTTCTTTTCTTAAGTCTCCAGCTTTAAAACTTTCCAACAGATCATCGGAAGCTGTGAAGGCTTTCCGATAGTAGGTAATATTTATTCCCCAACCGGGATAATCGGGGTCTTCCTCTTCACGAGATACTGTTTCGTTATTAAATTCTGTGAGATCAGATACATTTCCATATAGCCAGATTACTTCTGATGATTTCAAAGACGTGAAATTGTAATAAGGTTCTGCTGTTGACGTAGAAGGCAGATTATTCAAATTGATTAAAGAGAAAGACCACTCATTGATTACCTTGTCGGCATATATCGCTGCATCCTTCCAATTTTCCATGTAAAGGAAAACACGGGATTTCAATAATTGTATCATAGGAAGGCTGATTAAATAGTTCGGTTCGTATTGCTTATCTTTCGATAAAGTGAGAAACAACCGTTCCGCTTCGCTCAAATCTTCTATAATCTGGTTATAAACTTCTTCTACACTATTACGTGTCATTAATAAATCTTCTTCGGGCAGTAGGTTACTTGTCAATTTAAGAGGTACTCCCGCTGCTTGCTTGTCATAATTATAAGGTGCACCGAAGTGATTGACTAACATGAAGTAGTAGAATGCTCTTAGACCTAAAGCTTGGGCAATCACATAGTTCTTTTCAGCTTCTGTTCCGTTTACATCACCAATATAATCAAGTGCGGCATTTGCCCCTAAAATAAATTTATAGTAACCTTCCCAGATATTGTAAACAACGGGACTGTTCTTTTCCATTATGAAGAACATATCCGGTTGCCATGTGAAAACTGCTTTCTTGGATTCTACATATCCTAATGAGTTGGAATCGAACTCATACCCGGTTTTGTGGAACTGGACATCATCATCGAGGAAACTTAAAAAACCTAGTAAATTGTTGCCTGACTTATGTTGGGGGTAAGCACTGCCGATTAGCATCTCTTGGAGGGCGTTAGCGTCTTTAGGAACATATTCGCTTTGGGATTTCGGTTCCAGAAAGTCGGAGCAGGAGGACAGTGATAATAAAACGATTCCTATAATTGTATATATAAATTTTTTCATCTTTTATTTTTTTAGAAACCAATGTTAATACCTAGTGAGTAATTGCGCGGAAGTACACTATTGCTGATTTCCGGGTCGAACCCGTTGAATCGTTTGCTGGCGATAACGAAGATATTATCCATGTTGAAGTTGAGTGACAAGTTCTTCATGTATATCTTTTCGCACCATTCGCGTTTCATTTGCCAAGATAAACCGATATTACGGCAGCGTAGGAATGAACCACTTACAACCATAGCATCAGACTGCTCCCATACCGGGATTTTGAAAGTACTCTCTCCATTAGGTAATTGTATGAGAGACATATTGCCCTTAGGCAGTGAAGGTATGATAGTATGTGCTTCGTCTCCCGGCTCTTTCCAACGGTTTAACAAATCACGGTTTATATTCGTATATGGGTCTGGCATATAGTAGGAACTGCTAAACTGCGAGTAGGGCGAGGGCAGACGTTTTTTGTTGCCAAGCAAGAGTGAGAAACTGCTGTTCAGAGTCAGTGATTTATACCGGAAACTTAAACTTAATCCACCTGTAAAATAGGGATCTCTTTGCCCTGAATAAACCAGGTAGGTGGTCGGGTCTATCAATCGGCTTCGTTGGTCATCCGGAATATCCAGAAGGTTGAATTGAGGTTCTCCGGTTTGTCCATTCAGACCGGCAAATGAGTATGACCAGAAACTACTAAGGGGATAACCTTGTTTGAGTATGATATCCGAGCGTCCGTTCAGAAAATCACTAGCCTTGACTTCGATATCCGTATGCCCGCCCTCGTTCCAGTTTTTAGATGCATTCAGGCTGACACTTAATGCATAGTCACGTTTTTGTATCGGAGTAAAAGTCAATGTATATTCGATACCTCTGTTGTGGATAATACCTCCGTTACGTTTCATAGAAGAAATTCCATATTCATAAGGCAGGTCTAATTCGACAATCGCATTAGAGCGTCTTGTGTAATATTCCAGATTCATGTTGAACAGATTAAATAATTCCAGATCGATTCCGAAATTCCATGATTTGGTACGTTCCCAAGACAGAGTCGGGTTCGGAATCTGGGAAATAGTAGATTGATATCTATTGTATAGATCAGCTACTGTTCCTTGATTCAGAATTAGATCCGGGCTAAGACGTGTGAGTGCATTTCCCTGAATACCATAAGTGCCGCGGAAGTTTAAGTTAGTTATCCAGCCCACATATTTTCTCATAAACTTTTCTTCTGAAGCCCTCCATGAGAAACCAAATGAGTAGGTTGGGTCAATACGATGATTGGTATCTTGTCCGAAGCGGTTGGATGCGTCATTACGTACATTGGCATTTATTACATAGCGATTTTTGAATGAATAGGCCAGTGTGGCAAATACAGAGAAGAAATTATCCGTAGTATTAACTTTTCTCCAACCACCGTCATATATTCTTTGTAGAATGCCCCAACCGCTGTTTTGAGAACCGGTAATCGGTTCGAAAGCTTGTAAGGTGGTCGGGCTTGTGATGACTTCTCCTCTATCGGGAACATATCCCCATACCGTATTGTTGATTCCTTTGTTGGTAGTAGAACGCAATTCCATACCTACTAGTGCATTCAATCGGTTCTCATCATTAAAAGCCTTACTGAATTGCAACTTGTTCTGTATGTTGTAAGAGTATTGATGTGTGTTGTTAGTAAACAATTCACCACCAAAAGGAAGTAAGGCGGCTTTGAATTCTTTACTGGCTGGTGAAACCGAGTTAAAGTCATATCCGCGATAATTCTCGGCAATGTAAAATGTCCGTTCCGATTCCCATGCCTCGTTTGTACTATTATTATCCGAATATCCTCCAGTGAATTGATAAGTCAGCCAGTCTAGAATGTTCCATTTTAAGTCAAGTGAGGCGGACAGATAGCTGGATGCTGATTTTGAGCCGCTATTCTCCCGTTCATTAATGAAATTGTATGATAACGATCTTACTCCTTCATTATATGGATAGGAGGCTTTCATCTGATAATAGACATCAGGGTCTATTGAGCGGTTAGTGGTAGTGGCATATCCTAAAGGATTGACTCCTCCCGCAAATCCTTTATTCGTGTTTACACTTCCATTGATAGCTGCATTTATGGTTAGTTTCTGTACCGGACGTATAGTAATAGCAAGACGGCCGGTCATGCGTTCACTATCATTTCCAATTTCTTGTCCTTCGCTTTTGGAATATCCCATAGAAGCCGAATAACTGTATTTGTTTGTTCCGCCGGAAACACTTAGATTGTGATTATGGCTGAAAGCGCGGCGGGTTAGTAGTTTGAACCAATCTGTGTTTTGTGTTTCCAAAACATTCCGTTGGGCAAGGAACTCTTCAGAGGATATATCATGTGATAAATACATATTCAATAATCCTTCGTACGTGTACATTTGTTTGATAGGTTCAGCACTGTAAGGAGTTCCCCAGTTGAAAGCTTCTTGTGAGAACAGTACCCTTTCTTTTGAATTCATATAATTGAACTGATCGTAATTAGGTCGTGTTCCTATTATAAAATTGGATGTGTAATTAACGCTTAAACGATCAGTAGTATTTTTTTTAGTGGTAATTTCAATGACACCATTAGATGCCTTTGAACCGTAAATAGCAGTTGCAGAAGCATCTTTTAGAATACTGATGCTTTCAATATCGGCCGGATTCAGCCAAGATATCTGGTTACCGATGATATTTTTTAAGTCATTGGTCATTAGAGAGGTCGCATCCAATTCTAATGGGTCCTCCTGAATAATTCCGTCTACTACCCATAACGGGTCCTGATTACCTAATAGTGTACTTGTACCACGAATCTGAATCTTGGGAGCAGTACCTACGCGGCTACTGGTATTGGTCACTACCATACCTGCCACACGTCCTTGTAACATTTGGTCAATAGTGGTATACGAAGGCATTATGATATCCTTGGCTTTGACGGTAGTGATCGAACCTACCAGGTCACGTCGCTGGATGTTCTGATAACCGGTTACCACTACTTCGTCTATTTCTGTATTTGAGGAATTGTTTAGAGTGACGTTGATGGTTCTCTTTCCTATATATTTGACTGTTTTCTTTTCCATTCCGATGAACGAATAGGTCAATATTAGTCCTTCCTGTGCCGGAATGCTAAAGGTGTAGTGTCCGTCCAATCCGGCAATAGCTCCTTGCTTTGATCCTCGAACACTGACCGTAGCTCCCGGAAGTGCTTCACCGCTTGTGTCACGTATCCAACCGCTAATAGTGATTTTGTCAGTTTTTCTTTTCTTGATAACGATAGCACTACCTGAAATTTCGTAAGTGAGATTAGTTCCTTCCAGGCATTCGTCCAAAATTTCGGTAATTGTTTTGTCTTTTGCTCTTACACTGATATCAGTAATGTTAGCGATATCTTCAGTTGCATACATAAAGATAAATTTTGTTCGATTTTGCAGGTACCAGAGTACTGATTCTAAAGTCTCTTCTCTAAGATCAACCGATATTCTCTGGTTGTCTTGTGCCTGAATCATAAGTGAAGATAGAGAGAATACGCATAAAAAGCAGAGCTTGATAATATTTCTGCTCGTACGCGATATCCCTCTGAATAAGGAATGTGCTCGTCTTTTCATAAGCGTTAGTTATAATGTATTAGTAATTATTTATAAGAGATATGCAGAACGCCTTCTCTTTGTTTTATATCTACCAGGTTCAGTTCTTTTATCATGTCAATAATCGGATTCATATTTGCATATCGATTAAGATAGGCTCCAATTTTTACTTGTTTGACAGCATCATCTTCAAATGTGTATTTGAATCCATACCATTTAGAAAGATATGACATGACACTCTCAAGAGGGATATTTTTGAATATGAATGAACCGGATTCCCAAGATGTGTATAATTCTGTATTTACATTGGTTACAGTATTTCTTTTGGAATTCTTGTCAAAAATGAAATGTTGGTTGGGAGTTAATTCGAAATCTTCGTTTTTACTTTTAATTTTTATAGATCCATTAATAAGTGTAGTGCTTTCAATATTCTCGTCTGGATAGGCTCTGACATTGAAAGTTGTTCCTGTCACTTGAATAGAGGTATATGGTGTTTGGACAATAAATGGATGTTCACTGTCTGGAGCAACATCGAAATATGCTTCTCCTTTGATTTGGACAATACGTTGTTCGTTACTGAAGCATACAGGATATATCAATTGGGATTCTGCGTTTAAATGTACTTTCGTTCCATCTGACAAGGTTATGTGACATTCCATTCCATGTAGTGTTTGCAGGGTGTTTTTGATTTCTTTTATTTGAGGTTTATTGGTAGGCATTTGATAATTGATACCTTTGGAATCAATGATAAACATCTTGCTTGTCCCTTCTGGTAAAGCTCCTTCCGGAATTTTGAATGTAGTGCCGTTACTTAATGTAACTTCTCCGCCATGTGTGCCGGGATTGATTTCGCTAATCGGTTCTTCAGATATCCATTTATATATAGGATAGGAAGCCGGTATCATGAGTAGTAAGATAAGGGCTGCATATCTCATACTTCTTTTCCACAGAAAAAGGTTAGGTGCTTTTTCTCCATTTAACAGAGGATAAATCTTTTCCCATGCTTTTTGTGAGGAAAAGCTCTTTATCAACAGTGAGTGTTCTTCATATGTCCTCTGATTTAATATCCGGTCGGCTATCTTTTGATGTTCCGGATTCTCATTAATCCATTTATGGTAACTCTCATTCTCTTCCAAGGTTGACGAATGAGTGAATATGGAGGCTAATACTTTAGCAATCTTAAATTTTTCTTTAAATGATTCCATCATTTTTTCAATTGGTTCGTATATAAAACAATCCAAATGAAAAAATGGGGTAATCAAAAAGTTACTTTATTTGCATAGAAAAAGACATAAGATGTAATTAATTCCTTTTAGGCTTTCTCGGAGTTTGCGATAAGCTATTTTTTTTAACTTATGGACAGTTCCTTCTGAGATTTGCAATTTGTCAGCAATTTCATTGTTTTTTAACCCTTTCATTGAATATAAGATGATATTCCGCATTTGAGTAGGTAATTCTTCTACCGCTTTGCGAACAATGCGAAATGTTTCTTGCTCAATAATCTCAGCTTCAAATCCATTGTCATATTCTTCTTTTCCGTGAAAAAAAGGAATATCTAGTTGTGCGTGTTTGAGGTAATTCAAACATTTATTTCGAGTGACAGTATAAAGGAAACTTTTTACTTTTAGGATATCGTTGAAGTCTTCTTTTCGTTCCCAATAAGCCAACAATGCGTCTTGAACAATATCTTTGCAGACTTCTTTATCTTCAACATAGTGAAATGAGAAAACGCAAAGAATAGGGTAGTAGTCATCAAATAGCTTTTTGAAAGCTTGTTTGTTACCACGCTTGATGTCTGCAATTATATTTTCTATATGTGTGTTCACTGTTTAAAGCGGCGCAATTGGCATAAAAGAGTTTTTTATCCAATTTTGCTTATTTTCTTCAGCTTTTCTTCTTCGATGATTTTTATCTTTCTTCCGTCGATTGTGATTAATCGTTCTGCGGCGAATTGAGATAAAGTACGAATGGCATTTGAAGTCGTCATATTCGATAAATTAGCCAAATCTTCGCGTGAAAGATAAATGCTTAGGGTAGAACCGTCTTCTTCCAGCCCGTAGCTCTCTTTCAGGAACATCAACGATTCAGCCAGACGTCCGCGGATATGTTTCTGTGTCAGGTTGACGGTACGTTCGTCGGAGATACCGAGGTCAATAGAAAGTTGGCGGATAAAGAACATGGCCAGATCGTTATTCTGGGCAACCAAGGTGGTGATAGCACTCATAGGAATCAGACAGACAACGGAAGGTTCAAAAGCAGCTGCAGCGGTAACGAAGTCCTGTTTCGCAAAGTAGGCGCGGTACGCAAAATATTCCCGCGGTTTGATCATGCGAATAATCTGACTTCTTCCTCCTACACCATCTTTGAAGATTTTTACTTTGCCACTGATGAGACACATCAAATGAGAGGGGGTTTCTCCTTCACAATAAATGGTTTCATTCTTTTTGTAGGTCTGTATCGTATAATTATTCATCAGAAACTCCTTTTGCTCATTGTTTAAAGGAGCTAACATGTCGGATAACGGTTCCGAAATATCTATGTCTGACATATTCATTTTTACCATGGGTGCTACAAAACTGTGTTATACAGCACAAAAGTAAAAATAAAAAATGAGAAAATGAACGAATCTATAAAAAGATTGCACAAAAGCGGTAGCTTTCGTGCAATCTTGAAAACATTTTATTTAGTAAATAACAGTTCCCTATACTTCGGTAGAGGCCATATTTCATCGTCTACTTCCATTTCTAAATGGTCGATGTGATCTCGTATCTGGTCGAGATACGGACGCACTTTATCTTCGTATGCAAATGCTCTTTCCTTGTAGTTTTCAAGGTGGTTGGCTACTTTTCGCGCTTCGGTCATTTCACGGACCAGTATTTTAATGGAGGTCACCCGGTGGGAGATCTCACGAATCAACTCTTTACGGTCGGCGCTCAACACTTCGTATTCTTCGGCAGAGAAGATTTCCTTCATTCCGCGAAGATTTTCGAGCAGGCGATTCTGATAAGCCACGGCAGTCGGCACGATGTGGTTGATAGCGAGGTCGCCCAATACACGGCCTTCAATCTGAACCTTCATGGTGTATTTCTCCAATTCCACTTCCAAACGGCTGTTCAACTCCGTTTCGTTGAAAATGCGTTCGCCGATAAGTACGGATTTGGATTGATTGTCAACGTAGTGCATCAGAGCTTCCGGGACGTGGCAGATGTTGGTCAGTCCGCGGCGTGCAGCTTCCTGTTTCCATTCTTCGGAATAGCCGTCGCCTTCGAAACGGATCGGTTCGGAAGCGATGATTGTCTCTTTCAGCAGACGGAAGATAGCTTCGTCTTTGCCTACTCCTTCCTCCATAAGCTTTTCCACCGATGCGCGGAATTCGTTCAACTGGTTTGCCATGGCAGCGTTGATAGCAATCATGGCGGCGGCACAGTTGGAAGAAGAACCTGCGGCACGGAACTCAAACCGGTTTCCGGTGAAGGCGAAAGGGGAGGTACGGTTACGGTCGGTTGTGTCGAGCAGAATTTCGGGTATACGTCCGATACCCAGTTTCAGCGTTGTCTTTTCTTCTGGGGTCATTTTCTCGTTTCCCACCTGGCGTACAATTTCGTCAAGAGTTGCCGAAAGTTGTGAACCCAGAAAGCAGGAAAGAATAGCGGGAGGAGCTTCGTTGGCTCCCAGGCGGTGACTGTTGCTGGCACTCATAATAGAAGCACGCAATAGATTCTGGTTCTTATAAACCATCATCAGCACATTCACCAGGAAAGTAAGGAATAGCATATTTCCTTTCGGATTCTTGCCCGGTGCAAACAGGTTGACGCCTGTGTCGGTGCAAAGCGACCAGTTGTTGTGCTTGCCCGAACCGTTCACGCCACTATAAGGTTTCTCGTGCAGAAGCACGTTGAAGTGATGCTTGCGAGCAATACGTTTCATCAAGTCCATGACAAGCTGGTTGTGGTCGTTTGCCAGATTACAGTTTTCGAAGATAGGAGCCAGTTCGAACTGGTTGGGTGCTACCTCGTTATGACGTGTCTTGGCGGGAATACCCAGTTTGTGGCATTCGATTTCGAGTTCTTTCATAAATGCCGTGACGCGTGGAGGGATAGAGCCGAAATAGTGGTCTTCCAACTGTTGATCTTTAGCGGAAGAATGTCCCATAAGTGTCCGTCCTGTCAGGCAGAGGTCGGGACGTGCATTATATAAGGAGGAGTCAACAAGGAAATATTCCTGTTCCCAGCCCAGGTTTGTATATACACGAGTGATGTTTTTGTCGAATAGCTGGCAAACTTCCGTAGCAGCTTTGTCTACGGCAGCGAGTGCTTTCAGCAATGGAGTTTTGTAATCCAGTGCTTCGCCTGTGTAAGAAATAAAGATCGTGGGAATACAGAGAGTTGTGTCTACAACGAATGCCGGAGAAGAAACATCCCATGCCGTATAGCCGCGAGCTTCGAAAGTATTGCGGATGCCACCGTTGGGAAAAGAAGAAGCATCCGGTTCCTGCTGGATAAGCAGTTTGCCGGAGAAGCGTTCGATGACTTCACCGTCTTCACCGAACTCGATAAAGCCGTCATGCTTTTCGGCTGTTCCGTCCGTCAGGGGTTGGAACCAATGTGTGTAGTGAGTAACGTTGAGCGACTTCGCCCAGCTTTTCATGCCGTTGGCAATCAGGTCGGCTATTTCACGGTTGATAGGTGTACCTTTTTCGATAGCGTCGATTACCGCTTTATAAGCTTCTTTGGGAAGATACTCCTGCATCTTCTTGCGGTCGAACACATGGCTGCCATAATAATCAGAGAGTTTGTTGGAAGGAACGGTCACTTCCAAAGGTTTCCGGTTGGAAAGCTCTTGCAGAGCAAAAAAACGCATTTTTGACATAAATAGTCTACTTTTATTGGTTGCTGGGCGCAAAATTATATGTTTTTTCTGAAAGTACCCCTGTTTTTGTAGGGGTATTTTTGAAAATAAGTGTGTTTTTTGAGAAATACCCCTGCTTTTTGTGGGGAAGGTAGGCTTTTTTCTTGTATTTTATAAAATATAGAAGGAGATGATACCAATTGAAACTTTAGTTTTATAAGTTTGCTGTTGGTTCAAAGCAAGTTTATTATTGGGCAACAGGAAGTTTGTTGTTAGTAGATAACAACTATTAATTGATAACTCTTTTTAGTGACACATTGCCTTTGCTTTTCGATATTCTTTTCTATATTTGCCTACGTTAATGAAGGAGATACGACGATTGAGAGTTAAAATATTGATAGGATGCATAGTATGCCTGTTTTCTTTTATATCAAAGGGAACAGCCAACAATTATATAATGAATCCCTATACCAGTACGGAGATCTCGGCTGACTCCATTATCGAACGTGTCATGACTTTTGCCCCTTTGTATGAGACAATAGTAAGCGATTATCGCGCGAATCTATATATAAAGGGTAGAATGGATATCCAGAAGAAGAATTTTATTCTCCGCTACGTACCTTCCATGTTCCGTTTGCAGAAAGGGGTGCGTGAATATATGCTCGAAACATACAGTGACCTTCATTATACGGCTCCCAATATCTACGACCAGAAAGTAAAAGCCTCGCAAGGTACAGTGAGAGGAAACAGGGGATTGCCGGGGTTGCTCGAATATTTTAGTGTAAATATCTACTCGGCTTCGCTTTTGAACGATGAACGCCTGATGTCACCTCTTGCCAAGAACGGACAGAAATTTTATAAATACCGGATAGATAGTGTAATGGGCGACCCCAATAACCTTGACTACCGGATACGCTTTATCCCCAAAACGAAAAGCGATCAGTTGGTAGGAGGTTATATGATTGTCAGCAGTAATGTGTGGAGCGTACGGGAGATACGTTTCTCGGGACGGTCGGAACTGATTACCTTTACTTGCTGGATTAAAATGGGAGAAGTGGGCAAGAAAGACGAGTTTCTGCCGGTTCGGTATGACGTGGAGGCCCTCTTTAAGTTTTTGGGAAACAAGGTTGACGGCTCCTATACGGCTTCTTTGGATTATAAGTCGATCGAACTGAAAGAGAAGAAAACACGTAAGAAAGAAAAGAAGAAATATAACCTGTCAGAATCTTTCTCGTTGCAGTGCGATACGAATGCCTACAAAACAGACGCTTCGACTTTTGCCATACTTCGTCCTATTCCGTTGGCGGACGATGAGAAGAAACTGTATCAGGACTACCAGTTAAGACGCGATACTGTGGTCAGTCAGAAGAAAACGAAAAGCCAGGCTTTTTGGGGAACAATGGGTGACTTGATGTTGGAAGATTATAAATTCAATTTATCCAATATCGGAAGTGTCCGTTTCTCTCCGTTTATCAATCCGCTTTTGTTCAGTTATAGCGGTAGCAATGGGTTGTCCTATCGGCAGGACTTCCGGTATAACCGCCTTTTCAGGGGCGATAAGTTGCTCCGCATTGTCCCTCGACTGGGGTATAACTTCACCCGGAAAGAGTTCTATTGGGGACTGAATGCCGACTTTGAGTATTGGCCTCAAAAGCGGGGATTCTTCCGGCTGAATGTGGGTAACGGTAACCGTATTTATAGCAGTAAAGTGTTGGATGAACTGAAAGCCATGCCGGACAGTATCTTTAATTTCGACCTGATTCACCTGGATTATTTTAAGGATTTATATTTCAATTTCTTCCATAGCGTTGAAGTTACTAACGGGCTGGATATAAGTGTCGGTTTCTCGGCGCACAAGAGAACTGCAGTGGAGCGTTCCCGCTTTGTTATTACCGGTGACTATCCGATGCCGCCTCCCGAGTTTATGGATAAGTTCAAGAATACCTATATCAGTTTTGCCCCTCGTATCCGTGTGGAATGGACGCCGGGACTTTATTACTACATGAACGGAAAGCGTAAGATAAACCTCCGTTCTTTCTACCCGACTTTCTCGGTCGATTACGAACGGGGTATAAAGGATGTGTTCAAAAGTACGGGGGAATATGAAAGGATAGAGTTCGACCTTCAACATCAAATCCGTTTGGGACTGATGCGTAATATCTATTACCGCTTCGGATTCGGCGCATTCACCAATCAGGACGAACTGTATTTTGTGGACTTTGTCAACTTTTCACGTCACAATCTTCCCGTAGGGTGGAATGATGAAATCGGTGGTGTGTTTCAGGTGCTCGACGGACGTTGGTACAACTCCTCCCGCCGTTATGTACGCGGACATTTCACGTATGAGGCTCCGTTCCTTGTCCTGCGACATTTGATGAAGTATACTCGTTATGTACAAAATGAACGGATCTATGTCAGCGCCCTTTCCATGCCACATCTTCAACCTTATTTGGAAGTGGGATACGGCATTGGCACGCATATCTTTGATCTTGGAGTTTTTGTGAGCAGCGAGAACTGGAAGTTTGGCGGGATAGGCTGTAAGTTTACATTCGAGTTGTTTAACCGATAGTTTTCTGCGTTCCGGTTGGATATCCGGGAATTATTTTCTACCTTTGTGTAGAAGAGGATGAGGGCAGAATTTAGCACAAGAGAGGTGTAGTCGCCTCATAAGCACAGGTATTTTCCTAGAAAATAAATTACTAGGTATACATACCTAAATTTATTTTAGTAAATAACTCATCCTCTTCTCCTTAGTTTTATACAGATGCACAATGAACAAAATTCTAATAACGATACTTATTATCACCGGCTTTTTGATTTATAAAATGATTTCCTCGAGCAGGAGACAAGAAGGGTATAAAAGGTGGAAAGCAACAGGCGGTGGTAAAGAAGAAAAGGTTGATAAAACAAAATGGGAGCGAGGATCCTGGCTTCGTCATGCAATGGGTGTTACTACTCCGGTGGCCCCCTATACTCCGAGATTTGAAAAAGAGGCTGTAATCTGGTGTGCTGCTCTGTTAGGAGTGGAAGTGAACCGCTTGGAAGAAATATTGAACAATGTTTCCGGGCATTATCAGGAGTTTTGGATGAGAAAGAGAAGCGGAGGGTATCGTATGATTTCTGCTCCGGACAAGGATTTGCAGGCTATCCAATCTACTATTTATTCGCGTATTTTATCATCGGTGACGATAGTTCATCCGGCAGCCGTCGGTTTTCGCTGCGGTCGGTCTGTGGTGGACAATGCTGCTCCTCATTTGGGTAAGCGATATGTGTTGAAAATGGATATTCATGATTTCTTCGGCTCTATACGAAGCCCGAGAGTGAGGCAGACATTTAAGAAAATAGGTTATCCGGAGAATGTGTCGAAAGTACTGGGGGCTTTGTGTTGCCTGCACAGGCATTTGCCGCAAGGAGCGCCTACAAGTCCGGCTTTAAGTAATATTGTGGGATACGAAATGGACAGGAAACTCGCAGCGTTGGCTGCGGAATACGGGGCCAAGACTACGTTATTATCCGTTATGCCGACGACCTAACCTTTTCGGGAGATGTGTTTCCGAAAGAGCAGATCATCCCTCAAGTCAAACGGATTATCCGTGATGAGAAGTTCGAGCCGAACCATAAAAAGACTCATTTTATGAATCAGAGTAGTAGGAAGATTATTACGGGGGTGTCTGTCGCTTCCGGTGTGAAGCTGACTATTCCTAAAAGCAAAAAGAGGGAGATTCGCAAGAATGTTTATTTCATCCTGACGAAAGGTCTGGCAGAACACCAGCGCAGGATCGGCTCTCATGATCCTGCTTATCTGAAACGGCTTATCGGAATGCTTTGCTATTGGCGGGCGATAGAACCGGACAATACCTATGCATCCGATTCCATTGCTGCTTTGAAACGTTTGGAGAAAGGGTATTAGTCCGCAATCGTTACTTTTTCATTGTCTATTTTGGCATAATTCTTTTTTATGGCTTTATTGATTCCTCTCTGCATGACAGTGTCTATGTTTGATCCCATACGTGTGAAACCGAATTCTTGTGCGCACGCTTTCACCAAATCCGCCAAAGGAAGACTGATAGAATCAGCCAATAGTTGCCGTACTGCGTTGGCTATCTCTTCGGGTGGCAAATCTGTTGCATCCCGATCGGACTCGGGGCGGTAACCGGAATAGAGACAGCATTGTACTTCATCTTTCCAGAAGAAGACGAGACCATCGTATGTGGTACGGTAGAGGTGAAGGCTGTCGAAGATCTTTTCCAGATGCGCTTCTATCCGTTGTCCCAACCGGCTGATTCCCCATTCGACCAGAACCTTTTTGCAGAGTAATGATTTGCTGATGGGTGCTTCGCTTTCTATGAGTTTCCGGATTTGAAAGATAAGAATAGGGATGTTCTCCGTAGCGAAGAAATCTTTCGAAGAATATTTGTTCGGGTTCACTTTCGTGCTGTTATACTTTCGTTGGGGAATATCGGCGGAGATTATTTCCGGTTTTGCGAAAACCGGTGTTGTCTTTAGCGATACTTCCTTTATCGGTGCCTCGTTTAGTGTTACTTCTTTTATTTGCCCACCTTTTATGGGTTCTTCGCTGCGTGTTTCTTTCCAGGTTGGTTCTTCCTGCCGAGGTTCTTCTTGTTTGGAAACGGAGGTTCCTTTGCTGATTGCTTCCTGTATGGATGCAATGACTTCATCCGGCTTCTCCCACCAGTCCATTGTCCAAATGCGGCAGATGTTCCAACCGAGTGCTTTCAATACATTGTTTTGGACAATCTCACGGTCGCGTGCGGTTTTCGTACGTTTGTAGTTCTTTCCGTCACAGATGATACCTAGTTGATAATTGGATGTGTTTTGAGGATCCACAATTCCAATATCAATTTTATAGCCAGAACATCCGATGTCCGTATGTACGGTATATCCTAAAGAGCGTAGTTTGTCCGCTATGATATTTTCGATAGATACCGTTTCTTCCGGTAAAGAGGGAAGGGAGCTGCCGAGTGTGTTCCTTGTACCTTTTTCCGCATATTCGAGAAACCGTTTCAATCCGGCCACTCCGATAGACGAAGCCCGGTTGAGGTCTATCATATCCGATCTTAAAGTAGAGAAGATTATCATCTCATACCGGGCACGGGATACGGCTACATTCAGTCGCCTTTCTCCGCCGATCCGGTTTAACGGACCGAAATTCATGCTGACGCGCCCTTCGGAATCGGGACCATAGCCGACAGAGAAAAGAATGACATCCCGCTCGTCTCCCTGCACATTCTCCAGGTTCTTGATGAACAAAGGTTCTTCACTTTCCAGTGCAAGTGTTTCCAGTTCGGGGTGAAAGATGAAGAGGTCGGATAGCAAATCTTCTATCAATGCTTGTTGGACGACGCTGAAAGTAACAACACCGATACTCTTCCGCCTTAATTCTTCACTTCTTAATCTTCTTGCTATTTCGTCTACTACGGCTTGTGCTTCCGCTCGGTTTTGGCGGGACTTTCCTTTGTCATAGTAACCGTCGATTGCTACCATTCTCACTTTGGATTCAATGTTGTCCGGAGACGGGAAGGTCATTAGTTTATTGTCGTAATATTCCGAATTGCTGAAGGCGATAAGGCTCTCATGTTTGCTTCGGTAGTGCCATAACAGATATTTGGAAGGAATAGACAGTGCCAGGCAATCATCGAGAATGCTTTCGAGGTCTTCCAGTTCTATATTATCCTCGTCAACGGTGTTGACGGAGAAGAAGCTGGTGGGAGGCATTTGTTTCGGGTCACCTACGATCACTACATTCTTGCCGCGTGCAATAGCACCTACGGCTTCGTAAGTCGGCATTTGTGAGGCTTCGTCAAAAACGATCAGATCGAATTTATCCGCATCTGCGTCAATGTATTGGGCTACGGAAAGCGGACTCATCAACATACACGGGCACATACGCGACAGTAGAGTGGGGATCTGGTCGAACAACTTACGGATAGATATGCCACGTGCATTGTTGCGGATATTCTTCTGGAGTATGCCGACTTCGGAACTCTGGATTGCTGCATGAGTAAAAGACGGAATGTTTGAAGCTAATCTGGCGAACAACTCTCTTTGGGTGATTGTCTCAAAATTCGTCGATATTTGTTTGTATTTCGCTATGATATCGTTGAATATCTTGCCGTTGAATAATTCCAGTGTCGGCTCTTTTGAGATAATATAGCGGATAGCTGCCTGATAAAAACTCTTGTGGAAGCTGTCGATAAGCTGGTCGGTCGGGATATTCTTCTCTTTATATTCCAGGGCAATGAATCCTATACCCAGTTTATCCAGTTGGCGGTATGCTTGGAGCCACTGGTACCAGTCTTTGAGCTTGTCCAGATTTTCTTTGTGGAGGCGGGCTTTTGCCAGAGCGGTGTTTATCCAGTCGGCAGAGTTCATGTAAAGCGTTTCGGCAGATATGCCCAGCGTGGAAGAAAGCCGGTTCTCAATGTTTACCAATCTTTCGGCAAGTTG
>OHAJ01001175.1_pt1 | contig 19499 bp, 20 predicted proteins | sample 1577101 | NCBI WGS metagenome assembly OHAJ01 (sample SAMEA3541531, study PRJEB24748) | human gut metagenome | biome: human gut; feature: human-associated habitat; material: faeces | place: China | collected 2012
GTCATTTGCCCACTTTTGTGGCGGAGTATGCAGGAGATACCCTTTGGTCTTCGGTGCAGTTTTCCACTAATACGGCGGAGACCACGGGCTCATCAGAACACTGATCGGCTCTGCGGAGATTTCGATGGCTTTTTTCAGCATCGGAAGGACATATTTGCGGTCGCGGTCGATCGAGAAGGTTGCCAGATCCGGGTCTGCGATCGGGTCTGCGACTGCCTGATACTCCTCAAGGGAATAATCACAGCTGTCGATCGGCACGCGGACAAATCTTGCATGAAGGCCGTCCGGTCCGAAAATATCCTGTAATGCCTGATTCTGTGTTTCCTCATCCATACGGGACAGCAGGTATGCGCTGCTCTCGGTCATGGCGCCGCCGAAGCCCTCGATGGTCTGGAACGCAAAGTCCGGATACAGGTTGATGACGTTCGACTCAATCATTTTTACGCTCTTGGACTCGTCTTCCGGTGCCAGCGCTTTTTCCCAGGTTTTTGCTTCCCCTTTTACATGGTACGTTGTAATCTGTTTTGCTTTCATTTTCTACACTCCATTTTTCACATGTTTTGCGGCATTTACTGAAAATCCGCTGTTTCATGCTTCCACTATACCATGCTCTCATCTTCTTGTTTAGTGCCTTTTTCGGCAGAAAATTAGGGCATTTCCGCTTTTCTGATTCTTACCCACTGGCCCATCGGGCGGTCTCCTTTTTCCTTTTCATACCGCTTCTGCATTTCCTTCATGCTGCAGCCGTACCGCTCCTTAAACAGACGCGACACCGACTTGTAGTTTTCGCAGCCGTGTTTCGGCAGAAGTTCCATGATCCGCGCCTCGGGATGCTGCAGGTCGCGGCAGATCCGGTCGAGCCGGATTTCATACAGATACTGGTAGACCGTCAGACCGAGGTACCGTTTCAGAAGCTTCGACAGATAATTCGGCGTATAACCAAAGTGCTCCGCGACCTGCGCCACCGTCAGCTTTTTGGCGTAATGCTCCTCAATATACCGCATGACCTCGCGGATCTGCTGTACGGCCTTCTGATTCTGCGGAATGTGTTCTTTTCCGATCCGCACCGCATAGTCCACCAGTAAGCGGTACAGCGCTTCAAGAAGAAGGCTGTCGAATTTTAACTGATACCCTTCTTTCTGCGCACCGTACACCTCATCCATCTCCCGGAGAACTGCTTTGAATTCTGCAAGTTTTTGTTTTTCCGCCTCACTGGCCGATCTTTCATCCACAACAAAGTAAAGCTGATCGTAATGCTCCATGTACTGCAGCAGCATCTCGTACGGAACCTGCAGGACGATGGCCTGATTCGGATAGGCCGTCACGGCGTGGATCGTGCCGGAGTTGATGACGAGAAGTTCATCTGCCCCGATCTGCCGCTCGCCGCCGTCACCGAAACGCACTTTCAGACGGCCTTCCAGAAGATAAATGATCTCCAGATCGTTGTGCCAGTGCGGCGGGTTGCTGTAGCCGCCGTCGTCGATGCTGTGGAAAAAGCGGATGCCGATATCCCCGTTTGCCGTAATCCATTCGAAATTGCTCTCCATGGTGCCCTCCCGTTTCTTGTCTTTTCGTGTATACAGACGAAGCGCGTCTGAACTTTCTGTTCGTTCAGGCGCGCTCCTTCTATTATCTTTTCTGCTACAGGGACATGGTAATTTCCCGCCCTGTGCGGTGGTATTTCTGAAAAGTGACTCCGGACGCCTTCATCATCCGTTTCGATGCGATCACGGACGGGGTGTCCGCGTACTTGTCGCAGTCGTAGATCACCGTTTTGATTCCCGCCTGGATAATCGCCTTGCAGCACTCGTTGCATGGGAACAATGTCACATACAGCTTGGCTCCCTCGAGGCTTCCACCGCGGTAATTCAGGATGGCGTTCAGTTCACTGTGCGTTGTGTAAAGATACTTGTTTTCCAGCGGATTTTCACTTGTCTTTCCCCACGGGAACTCGTCGTCCGAGCAGCCTCTCGGGAAACCGTTGTATCCCATGGACAGAATCTTGTTGTCCTCGCTCACAATGCAGGCTCCCACCTGTGTGTGCGGATCCTTCGAGCGCATACCGGCAAGCTGGGCAACTGCCATGAAATATTCATCCCAGGAAATATAATCCTCTCGTTCAAAAGATATTATTATTATAGAAAGAAAGATGGAGGAATTCATTTTCAGTCCCTCTCTGGTCCTTCTTTTCAACATTATTATTGTATTAATTATTATTCATTATGGGAATTACATTAGGAAAGAAACAATTGAACAAAGGAAGAGTTTCGCTTTATTTGAATTACAGTTATAACGGGAAGCGCCGCAAAGAGTATTTGGGCATCATCCTGGACGCTCCTACCAGTGCAGAGCGAAGAGCGGAAAACAGAAACAAGGTACTAATTGCCAGGCAGATAAGAGCAAAGAAGGAACTAGAATTCTTATCTGTTGAATATCATCTGAACGATATAGAAAATACATTCGATGATATACTTCCAACAGATAAAAGCAATGTTCCCGATTTCTATATTCTGATAGGACAATACCTGGATACCTATCACAAAAAGGACAAGAAAATGGTCAGGGCATGTATCACCCATCTGCGACTGTTTACAAGAAAGAAAAGCTTACCTGTAACCCTTCTCACAAAAGATTTTTGTATAAATTTTCTTGAGTATCTCAGGGATCATCTCCGAGGTAACACTCCCATCGGATATTTCAAGAAATTCAGAATGTGCATCAATAAATGTATAGAAAAAAAGTTAATGACCTCTAACCCTACAGATGGTATCCGCCTGATGCAGTTTGATGAGGTAACCAAAGCAATCCTCAGCTTAAAAGAGATTCAGAAACTTGCTATCACTCCATGCCCCAACAACGAAGTAAAAAGGGCATTCTTGTTCTCTTGCTATTGTGGGCTGCGCTGGTGTGATGTGCACCAACTGCAATATAAAGACATAGATTTCTCATCAAACCGCCTTACTATTCTACAACAGAAAGTACAGTCACACTCCAAAAACGCAATCTTGCATCTAAACTTAAACCACACTGCCATCAAGCTCCTGCAAAGACATAAAGGCATTAACGAGGAGTTGGTATTCGGGCTCCCCTCCTATTCTTACACACTAAGAATTTTAAACAAATGGGTCAAAAGGGCTAATATACACAAGCACATCACCTTCCACTGTGCCCGGCACTCATTTATCACCAACATTATGGCAAATGGAGCTAATATCAAGACCGCCGCCAGCCTTGCAGGACATTCTACTACCCGGCACACTGAAAAATATGTTCATATCATAGATGAACTCAAACAAAAAGCAGTAGATAGTTTACCGGATATTATTGTCAATTATAAATAAAAAAGGACCTGAAACGGCCCTTACATCATTAAAGTTGTCACACATATAACTGGTGTTCAAACAATTAGTATTACTATATAGTATCCGGCACGAACATTTGGCTATATCAGAGCTTCGTCCCGAATGATTGGTGAATAATCCGGTTCAAGAAGGATTACAATTGCACGGTCATTATTCCGCAGTTTTCTTCACCGGTACCGCGAGTCCACATATACAATTTCGCTCCATTTGGGAAAGGATTGCCCAAAATCATAATGTCATGACCGCTTTTCACTTCTTTACCAAATTGTACAGGGCCGTTAGGCGTGTATTTCCAATAGTACGCAGTCGTATATTCCACCCAGCCCCATAAAACTTTTTTAGACGCATTTACACGGATAGCCTGTTGGTTTCCTCGCATACCAATCTGTGCGGTGAACTTTCTTTTCTTCGTTTTCACGTAAACCCTGTTTATACCATTTTCGATCGTGACACCCAACGGGACAGGATAAAGTAAAGAAAGTTCTTTTTTATATCCGTCATAATTTTCAAACTCCTTCATGTTCTTTCTCTCACCGGCGATACATACGAACCCTTCGGGGGTCAATGTGATTGCCTTGCTTACATTCAACACCGGCATATATATCGACAAATCGGTGCTGTCCTTGTCGTTGAATATAAAATCAGTCTGGTAAGCAGTCTTAATGGATTCATATTCTTCCTTGCATGTGGCGTTTAATATCTGTCCCAAGGCTTCGCTGTGCATCCTGTACATGGAGGTGAAGCCTTTCTGTCCGGATTCCCATTGCAGAAGTTCCTCATCGGACAACGTGCCCAAGGAATCGAGCAAGGCATTGTATTCCTCCTCACTGGAAAAGGAAAGAATATTTTCATGCAAACTTCTGGAGGCCGGGAAAGAATGGTTCTCCTCATTCATCGGATTGTTCACTATGTCATCAGAACTACATGATGATAAGACAGCCATTGCCAAAGCAAGACTAAAAAGCGTTTTTCTCATAATTGAAAAAATTTAATAATTGGTTATTATTTAAACATGGGCACATATAATGATATGCCGAACTCTTTGTTATTCTTTGTATTGGAGGCAAAAGCATTGTCATACAATGGCTTGAAACCATGCTTGTAGGAAGCGGACAATTTCATGCCGTTCTTAAACTCATAGCCTAAGGTGAGGACTATCGGAAAGTCGAAAACCTGCCCTTCCAAGTTTTCCTTCAATTTATCGGTTTTGAAATAACCGGTGGGTTCAATGCCAATACCGGCATACAGTCCGGAACAGATGCGGTAATTGATTGAGCCGTTCAAAGCAAGTCCCCATATCCATGCCTTGTCAGACCAGGGAACAACGTTGTTTCCATTCAAATCGAAGGACTCTGCTTTTCCCTGAACGGCTTTTCCCAATATGGAAGCATCAATCCAGAAACGGTTGGAAAGATCGAAGCCAAACTGGTAGCCCAAATTAAAGCCTACTCCGGGTGTCCATCGGGTTTCGGGGTAGGAAGAGTTGTTCGCCGTTCCCGTACTCATGTAAGCATATCCCGAATATTTTCCCAAATGTCCGTCCGTCACACCGATGATAATGCCGGATTTTTGTGCAAAGCATCCTATTCCTGCCAGCAAGAAAAGCATTGATAAAATTGTCTTTTTCATTTTCTTTATTATTTAGTTTTCCTATAAATTGTCTATCCATTCCGTCTGGAACATCCTGCATCCTCCCACAACACCTATCCCGTTTATGACATTGGTATAAGTAGAGCGTATGGGAGCCAGTTCAGAGTTTCCAAGTCCGTTGTTTTTCTGGTCGTTCAGTGATTTCAGATACCTGTAAAACTCTTCCGAAAGGCTGTACAGGCTAATTCTGTATTTCACTTGGCATTTGATATGCTCGACCCCGTCAGGGGTTATGAAGTCATCTTCATAATCTGCCTCATAATTGGTATTCAGACGAACCTTGTAGCTTTTCCCTTGAATTTTTGTATCATCCCAATAATACAAATTCCGGTAAAACTCGTTTTCAATCATCAGGATATCGTCCAGTCCCGAAGAAGTATTCAGCAGAGGTTCGTCATCCAAATTTAATGTGAGTGAACTGTTTTCTACCGAATATTTGCTATCGTTCCAGAACTGTCGTTTACGCTCCACTTTCAACGCATAATAGTCTTTTGTCTGCGCATTGTCTGTAAAGTGTATCCAAAACTGAAGCTGGTTCGGTTCACCGCCTTTGAGAACAAAATTGATTGATGTCAAAGGGAATCGGGACGGAACAACCGTAGCGGACGAAACCGCTTTCATACCTTCTGCCGCTGCGGTTATGTTGACCTTGTCGCCGTCTTCATACGTCTTCACCGCGTAATAGCTCTGGGCGGGAACTCCCGGTATGGAATCATCCGTCCATGCAAGGGATACCGCTTCACCGTTTACGGAGAAACGGACGTCCGCTCCCTTTAGTCCCCGACCGAGTTCGCCTTTCTGACTGACGGGAAGGCTACGTGAAAGGTGGACTACCGTTGTGTCGCCGCTTCCCGGATAGCTGTATAGCACCAGTTTTTGGGAAGCTCCCACATCGTCCAGTTCAAAATGATAGGTACAGGACGAAAGCAAACCGATAAACACGGGCAGTAATATATGAGGTAAATGTTTCATACTCTTAAAATTTGAGGGTATAACAAAACGAGGGTATAATCGGGAAAATGCCAAATCCCTTACCCCTAAAACCGCCATCGGGCAGACGTTCTATCCGGGTATAAAACGCATTCATGCGGCAATAGGCGTTATAGACACTGATGTTCCAGATACGTTCGAATCCCCTTTTGGTAATACGCCGGAAGTTGACTCCCAAATCGAGCCGATGGTATGCCGGGAGCGTGATGTTATTCGGCTTCTCGTAAATCAGTTCAGGTTCGCTGGAATCCGGTGTGCCGGGGAAAGACGGTCCGTTTACATACTGGGTCGGGACGGTGGCACGGTCGCCGCTACGGTAAACCCATGCGGCGTAGGCATCTATATGGTCATCGAACTTATGCCGGAAAGCGATGTTCAGTTTATGTCGGTTGTCGAACTTGCTGGAATACCAGTCGGGATAAAAATCAGTAAACTTTTGCAAGCTCCATGAAAGCGTATATCCTGCTTCGATGACATTGTAACGGTCTTTGTATGCTAATGACAATTCCACACCGTAAGACTTTCCCTTGCCGGTCTTGACCAGATTGTCCCAGTTATCGGCAGGAAGCATCAGGCTGTTCCCCCCGTCGTATTCCAATAGTTGGCTTGTAGTACGGTAATATCCTTCCACGTTCAAGCGGATATGCCGGGGCAACTCCGTATATATCCCGGCTGCCACTTGCCTTGAACGCATGGGACGGACTTTGCGTGTGGAAGGAACCCAACTGTCTGTCGGCAGATTCAGATAGGTGTTTGACAGTTGGTGCGCAAACTGGCTCATTTCCGTATAGGACACTTTCATCGTGGCTTTTTCCGAACATTGGTAACTCATGGCCAGCCTTGGCTCCAAGGAATGGTATATCTTTCCGTCTGTCTGATAAAGGGTGTAATGCAGTCCTGTATTTAATTTCGCTTTGGAGGACAGCCGCATTTCATCTTCCGCATAAAAAGCAACCTCGTTACCCTTATAGCTGCTTGCGCTTTCTGCCGATAAGGTATCCCTGTCCGTCTGGTTTTTGGAAGCTGTGTTTTGCGGATGATATATGTGATGCAGATAATTGCTGCCAAAGCGTATATGATGATTCGTGCCGGGACGGTAGTCGAATTCCATGCGGTATCCCATGTCATCAATCGTGGAATGGTTGGATCGTTCCATCCCCGTCATGGAAGTTTGTTCCCCGTCGGAAAAGAAACGGCTGCCTTCCACATAATCATACATGGAGATATTGCGTGAATAGGCTCCAGTAAAACTACCTGACAACTTTGGGGTGATTTGACAGTTCCATGTCAAAGCCGTAGTCAGGTTGCCCCATTTGGCCTTGAAATCAGAGTCGTAATGTTCCCCTTTATCGAACACCTGTTGGGCTTTTGCCTTCAGCAAGTCATTTCCGGAATACACGCTAAGGGACAGTTTGTTATTGTCCGAAAAATGGTGGGTGATTTTCCCGTTGATGTCGTAAAAGGCATAACGCACGTTCTTTTTGTCATCGGGATTGGAACGGTTGAGCAGGAAGAATACCGGGGCTGTGAAAAGATCCGCCCAACTTCTTCGCATGGCTATGTTGAACGAGGTCTTGTCTTTTATGATCGGTCCTTCAAATTGGACTCTACCGTCGAGCAGCCCCAAAGAGAAAGTCCCGTGAAACTCTTTCATGTTCCCCTCTTTGGTGCGTACATCCACTACGGAAGAAAGTCTGCCGCCGTAACGTGCCGGGAAACCGCTTTTATAGAGATCCACGTTTTTGATAATATCCGTATTGAAAGCGGAAAACAGCCCGCCCAAATGGTTGATCTGGTAAAGCGGTGTTCCGTCCAGCAGAAAAAGGTTCTCATCGTTCTTGCCCCCGTGTACATACATACCGGAAAGTAGCTCCGTTCCGGAAGCCACACCGGGAAGGTTCTGGAGGGTCTTTACCAAGTCTGGTGAACTAAGTAGCGAAAACTCCGTATTCAACTGTTCCGAGGTCAGAGACACTTTGCCGGTCTGTGTCGTGCGGAGGGGAGCGTTCATGTCTGCAACCACTACAACTTCTTTCAGTGCGGTACTGCTTTCTTTCAAGTAGATAACACCGTTGTAATTGGAACTCAAATCCACCTCCTTCACCACATCCTGATAACCTATATAAGAGAAACGAAATTTGTGTTTCCCTTCCGGCAGCGTGATACTGAAAAAGCCATGTTCGTTACTCAGTGTGCCTTTCAGGGTATTCAGGTCAAGGACAGTCACATTGATGAGCGTTTCTCCGCTGTCTTCACACACATATCCAGAAAAGGTATAGTTGTTCGGATGGAACAGCAGGACGTATTCGTCGCGGATTTCCCATTTTATGCCGGTGCCGCCAAAAATCCTTTCCAAGTTTTCCTTCAAAGAATTTCCTGCCGAGGGGAAGGCTTGGGGCTTGGCAGTCACCAAGGATGAATCATATACAAAAGTTATGTCGTACATCCCCTGCATCAGGTCGATAGCTTTTTTCATTTCCGTCATATCCTGTTGTTGAGCTTTGATACTCATACATACACAGAATAGGAACAGGGTCAGTACGATTCTCATTGTTTCTTCTTTTCAATTCTTACATTCAACACTTTTTCTATAATCTCAATAATCTCATCAAGGCTTTTGTCCTTAAAACTGGCTGTCAGCCGCCTGTCTGTCTTATTGGCAACCAACTTCACCTTGTAGAACTTCGACAGTTCTTCAAGCACTTTAGGTAGCGGGGTATTGTCGAAAATGAAGCTGCCCGTTTTCCCTTCTTTGATTATCTGTATATCTTTTCGCTCTCCCGTCACTTGCGCTGTCATGCCTCCGGTTAGTATCACGGTGTCCGATTGCCCGATTGCCGAGAACTGTACCTTTCCTGACATGACTTGCACGACAGCTGTGTCTGCACGACTCTCATCAACGGTAAAAACAGTACCTAATACTCTGACTTGGGACAGTTTTCCTTCTACCGTAAACGGGCGGGCATTATCATGCTTGACAGAAAATGCGACTTTACCTTCCATGTGAACCCTGCGGCTGGAACTCTGGTAATCTTTTGCGTGGAAACGGACGGAGGAATGCGGGAACAGGGTTATGGAGGAACTGTCCGGAAGCATATAATCCACGGGGTGCGAGTAAGCCGTTACCTCCTTCCATGCTCCGTTTTCCCGGAAGCGGGGATAAATAAGAACTACGACCAGAATGGCTGCCACCATACCGGGAAGTATCCACCACAGACGGAAGGATTTTCGTGTCTGTTCCGTTATCTGGTATTTCTCTTTGAAAGCCTTCAATGCTTTTTGCGTATCCAACTTGTTCTTCTGATAGTGGTGCAAGACAAAGTGAAGGCATTTTTCATCCGGGGTTCTCATACTCTTTTGTTTTAGTCTTCATATTAATGACTGGGATTGCAGGCAAATTCACTATGCAGAATTTGTGAATGTTAGTTAAATAAAAATGCGTAAACTTTCTGTGCCCCTTCCCGTATCAGCCGAAGTGCCTTGCTGATGTGGTTATCCACCGTATTCACGGAAATCTGGAATTTGGCGGCTATCTCCCTATATTTCATGCCGTCGCGTTTATTCAGCAAAAATATCTCACGGCAGCGTTCGGGCAAGGCATCAATGGCAGTCCACATCTGCGCTTCCCTGACCGAACGTTCCTCCGCTTCCTCATCGCTCAACGTATCTTCAAAATCAGAAGGGGAAAGATTCGGATCATAAATCTCCTCCTTCTTCAGATAGTCTAGGCTGCGGTTACGGGCAGTCGTATAAAGGTAGGCTCTGACATTTTCTATTTTGGCTCCACTGATGCTTAATTTCTCCCACAAGGCAGAAAAACTATCTTGTACGATGTCTTCTGCAATATCCGTATCATGGACATAGTGCAGCACGTACAAGCATAACGAACGATAATGGTATTTAAATGTTTCGTCTATGTCTATTGTAAATTTATTCATACAAATAGGCTTATTATTCTGTATGTCTACATAAAAGGACACAAAATAAGGCAAAATTCACTATTTTATATTGTTAAAGAAATATAACGTACCCCCTTTTTCATATACACATGGTGGAAAACATCACGGGGTTTCCGCACTTTCCTTTCCGTTTTTCCACATTCTTTCTTTTTTTCCGTCCTATAAAAAAATACGTTTATGGAAGAAAAGAAGTTGCGCAAGGTTTATTTGATGGTGGAGTTCGGAAAACCTTTTGCGGTAAAAAGGAGATGTATGTAGCCCTCATGGCAGAACCAACTTTTTCGCAGTTCTCCAAGTTCATGTCCGTATCCAAGAAAGACGAGGTATCGGCTATGAGAACGCTTGTCAAGGACTGCTTCATCGAAGGTGACCACGAACTGGTAAATAATAATTTCCGGTTCCTCTTCGGCTTGATGGGACAACTCACCGACTTATTATCACCCGCTAGAGCACGCTCATAAATTAATAGAATGTTGGGCGGTACGTGACGACCAGCAACATCCGGCAACAGATGATTTTTTCCCGGCGTCAACCAACATAAGGTGACGGACGAGGAGCCCGAACAACTTTCGGAAGAAGTACTCTGACTGTACGAACAGGTGATAATAAGTCAAATAAGCTAAGAAATAATAAAAATGTTAAATCTTCATCCTTTAGAATGTACAATTAAAGACAACGACCATATTCCTGACTTATTGCTTATAAAATATTGAGGAATAATTAGTTGTAAATACCAATTTTGAAAAGAGCTTCTTACTACTTCATTCCATTAAAATTTAGCGACATTGAAACTGTGCTATTCCTTTACAATTTCTATTCTTGCTCCCAAAGTATTGCATATTTTAGTAAGTATGTCTATCCCCACGGAAAATTTACCGTTTTCCACATTTGAGATTGTAGCCGGACGAAGGTCTGCCAATTCAGCCAACTGCCGAACTGTATAACCTTTTTCGCTCCTTATTTCAGCCAATTTCTTGCCGATACGTTCCCGGTCATTCATCATAATTTCCATATAATTCATCTTCTTTTTCTTCTTGTTCTGCTGAAAAATTCCAAAGTATTCTTAATACTTCCTCTTGTTCTTCTCTTGTTCCTTTATTGGATGGGTCAAGCCAGTTTACTTTGCACAGTCCGTTCAAAAATTCCTCGTAAGTGGAGAAATAAAAATCTCCAATGCTAGGAATCAACACAAAACACCTCGGAAATCCAAGGTATAAAAGTCCTACCTGTTCGGGATGGTCTATGATGTTATCACAGTACCAACAACCCGGATATTTCTGATCTGCCATAATATATGTGTTATTTAAGATATTTATTTCTCATTTCTTCTATACCTTCATAGGACATTCCGATATTAAATCCTTTGTCAAGTAGCCTTTTTTTTTGGTCGGCATAAAAATTAGTAATCAAGTTTGATTCTGTAATCAATGATTTTTTCATTTTCTGATATTCGTTATATGATATCTGCTTCACAGATGATAGGCATATTTCATTGTCGCTGCCAATGCCGGATACAACACCCTCGTAATAATATTTCTTTTCACCGTTGGCCGCAAAACTTCCTACTGGCTTGTAATAGCACACTTGAGCCATTGATACTCCATCTTCATAATGGTTCTCTCTATAATTATAGCTACGTCCGCATTTCGGAGCCTTACCATATCTGTATCCAACTACCTTAATGCCTATAATATCATTTTCATATATCATATTATTCACCCGTCATGCCGATAGCTCAGCATTTAATCAGTAGATTACAGCTTTTATTTTCATGTCAGTTATACAAACACTCTCTTGTCTCTGCACGGAATAGTAGGTAACGTGATTGTTCGATACTTCAAACATCGGATAAATCGATTCGGGATCATCTTTAATACCTTCAATTGTGAATTTTACAATACCTTGTTTTGCTGCCTGTTTGAATGCTCTGCGAAAATCTGCATCTAATGAATCGAAAGTTCTCATAATCTTGTTGCTGAATTGTTACTGTTGCCACCAGCCCTATTATTGTATTGCAAATATAAGCATTTAATTTATTGTTACCAAATATCGTAACAACCTAATTAATTGAATTAGCATTTCTTTGCAGTTGGATATTAATTATGGCAATATTATATGCTAAATAATAATACATGGCTATTTTTTTATAACTTTAGATTCTTTCATACTCTATAAAAGAGTACGTGACGTTCGAATCGGACGAAAACACTTTAATGGAAAAGAACTTGTAATAAACAGAGAAAACTTTTGCCATTAATGGGGATTCTTTTTTCAAAGGAATGCCGACGGTTCGATTTGAAAACATATTATATCAGAATATTTAAATTTTAAAATTGTTTGATATTTTAAAATTTAAATATCACAACATTAAAATATTGACACGGACCGGTATGGAATTGTAATCCGTATCTTTGCCCCCTGTCTTTTTAGAAGAAGAAAATATGCCATCATGCCTCCTGAAAATGTCTATATTTGCGTTTCAATAATATAAATGATATGGACAGAACTAAGGACGCATGCAGACACCAATCAAACAACAGAGTCATCATGTGGTACAAAATAAGAGAATTATATTCAAAAGGATTTAACAAGACCCAGATCGCGTTCCAGCTTGGTCTGCATAGAAGTACGGTGCGCCGGTACTTGAAAATGGACGAGGACACATTGACTGCAAAATTGCAGCATCGCAGGCAATATCCCCGCATACTTGACAAATACGAAAGTTATGTCTGTGACATTCTTTCCCGGTACAGGTTCCTGTCCGCCTCCCAGATTCATGACTGGATGAAGGAACAGTATCCTGATCTTCCTGTTGTCTGCGGGAAAACCGTATACAATTTTGTGGAAGCCGTACGTCGTAAGTATAATCTGGACAAGGAGGGGCTTTCCAAACGTGTCTATGAGAAGATGCCGGATACCCCTTACGGGGAATATGCCCAGATGGATTTCGGGGAAAGCCGTATGTCCACGGACAGGGGCGGTTTTGTCAAGGTCTATTTTTTTGTCATGGTAATGAGCCGCTCCCGGCAGAAGTTCGTGTATTTTTCCAGTACGCCTTTCACCTCGGCCCTGGCCGTATATGCCCATGAACTGGCTTTCGCGTATTTCAAAGGAAAGCCGAGAAAGATCATCTATGACCAGGACAAAGTCCTGCTGGTCAGGGAAAACCTGGGTGACCTCATATTGACCAGAACGTTCCGTGCCTTTGTCAACGAGCAGCATTTCCAGCCCGTGTTCTGCCGTCCCGCTGATCCGGAAAGCAAGGGCAAAGTGGAAAATGTGGTCAAATATGTCAAGCGTAACTTTCTTGCCGGACGGACATTTCACAGTCCGGAAATCCTGAACACCGAAGTTGTGCAATGGCTGGAAAAAACAGGAAACGGCAAGATACATGGAACCACACGCCTGGTCCCGGCTGAGGAGTTTGAGATTGAACGGAAGTATCTGTTGCCATACTATGGAGAACCGGTGCCTCCCAAGGATGAGCCGAAAGAGTATCATGTCCGCAAGGACAATACGGTACGGTACCGGACCAACTACTACAGTGTGCCCTCTGGCACCTACAGGAACCTGAACACCGTTGTGTGGCTTCTTGAGAATAACGGACATATCGAGCTGTACGACAAGGAGAGCGGTAAACTCATATGCAGGCATGAGTTGTGTCCCGGAAAAGGAAAAAATGTATGTGACAAAAGACATCATAAGGACAAGACACGGAGTGTGAATGACTTGCAGGTCCGGATCCGAAAGCGGACGGAAGATGACCCCACCGTTATTCTGTGGCTCCGGAATCTGGAAAGGGAAAAGCCGCGTTATTACAGGGACAATATGAAACTGCTGCTTCATGTGATATCCGAATACGGCAAAGAAACAGTGATAGCAGCCCTGCGGACCTGTCTGGAAAAAAACATATACAACAGCCTTTCCGTGCAGGAAATATCCGGCTCAATCCACAGGAGTAAGGACAATATGAACGAGATGACTTTCCAAGCTCCGACATCCATTCCGGAAACAGCGGACTGTCATCCTGAAAAAACAGATATAAACCAATATAACAAGTTTTTTGAATGATACAAAGTGAAAAATTGAAAGAACACGCCAGACGTCTGCGGCTTTACAACATTGCAAACCGCATGGACAGCATTCTGCATCATGCACAGGAAGAAAAACCGACCTACCCGGAATTCCTGTCCCTGGTATTAGGCACCGAAGTTGAGATGAAAGAGAGGAAAGACTACGAGAGACGCCTTGTTGCGGCACGTCTGCCCCGAAAACATGATCTTGACGAATACGACTACAATTTTTATGAGGGCATAGACCGCCGGCAGATGAAGGAGCTTCGTGAACTGGTATGGCTCCGTGAAGCTTATAACCTGATCCTGATGGGACCATCAGGGACCGGAAAGACATTTCTGGCAGCCGGTCTTGTCTTTGATGCGGTCAAGGCCGGTTACAAGGCATACCTGATGACAATGGAGGATATCGTAAATTGTCTCAGACTTAAAGACATCTCAACTCCGGCCATGATGACTTATAACAAGATTCTGCGCGCACAGCTGCTGGCAATAGATGATATCATGCTGTTTCCTGTGAAAAGAGTGTCCAGCCAGTTAATGATACTCAGCTTGACAAAGACCGCCGTGGAATGATTACTAAGGAAATGCTTGAGGCATACGGCTGCAATACTCTTGTCCTAACTAAAACCGATCAGAAGATGAAAGATGATGAGGGCAAAATCCTTGATGTATGGGTTCTTTCATTTGAAAAATCTCAGGCACCTGTGCAGGAGGACGATGAATGATGAGATACTTAAAAAGCTATCTTGATACGATCAAAAGCCGAGGAAATGTCAGCCTTGCTGATTCAATAGAAAAAACCGCCAACGATGTCGGCAGTAAATACATAGCCCCATTTTCTTATTGTTCTCATGATATTGGACTTCTTTTTGGCAATGTTCAGTCAGGCAAAACAGGACAGATGTTCGGAATAATGTGCAAAGCTGCTGATCTGGGATTTTCAGCATTTGTGCTGCTTACGACAGACAATATCGTCTTACAGCAGCAGACACTTGAAAGAGTACAGGCAGACTTAACTGGATTCTGCGTGTGCGGTGAGAATGATTCTGGATTATTTATAGAAAACCGCTTAATGAAGCCTGCTGTTATTGTACTGAAGAAGAATGCGCGGATCTTGAGGCTGTGGGCTAATGTTTTTGCTTCAACTGGCTTCATGAAAGGAAACCCGCTATTCATAGTTGACGATGAGGCTGATGCGGCGTCCTTAAACGACCTTGTAAACAGAGGAAGAAAATCATCAGTAAATAAATACCTTGACTCTATTAAGAATGACGCTTCAAGCAGCATGTACCTTCAAGTTACTGGTACGCCTCAGGCTGTTCTGCTTCAAACAGCTGCGTCCGGGTGGCACCCTGCATTCACATATTACTTTGCTCCCGGCGTAGGTTATCTGGGAGGCGATTTTTTCTTTCCGAAAGACAAAAAAGCAGACTGCATAAGCTGGCTTGAAGATATTAAAGAGCCTGAAAAGCAGGTAGTAATTCACCATCTGGCTGTATCTGGTCAGATTTTTGCCGCGGGCGGTAAAACATCTAACTGCCTGATTCACCCCAGCGTAAGACAGTCTGCCCACAGCAGGTTTGAAGGCAGCATAAAGAAAGTTCTTGATGAATATAAGAGTGATTTGAGTGCTTTCAAAGCTGACCTTCAAAATGAATATCAGACACTTAATCCACAAAAGCAGGTCAAAGCTTCATTTGCAGAAGTTTATGCCAAAGCAGAACAGCTGCTTATAAACAATGAGGTTAAAATCCTTATTATGAACGGCAGAAATAATGTTTCAAGCGATGAATATTCCACAGGTTCAAACATAGTGATTGGAGGAAACACACTAGGCAGAGGCGTTACTTTCCCATCACTTCACACGATTTATTACACACGCACAAGCAAGAAGCCTCAGGCTGATACAATGTGGCAGCACAGCCGTATGTTCGGCTATGACCGTGATCCGGGAATGATGCGCGTGTTCATTGATGAACCCCTTTACAAGCTGTTTTCTGATATTAATGCAACAAATAATGCAATGACAGCACAAATCGAAAATGGAACTGATAAAATTCAGATGTTCTATCCAAAGGGGCTTAATCCAACACGCCTGACAGTCCTTGACAACAAAAAAGTATTCATGCTTTCCGGTGGAACCAACTACTATCCGTTCAATCCTGAGAACAGCACAATTGATGACATTGATAAGCTTCTGGCTCCATTTTCTGAAAACACTACAAGCTATCAGGTTCACCTGAACCTGATGAAAGAAATCTTCTCTCACATCACATCAGATGAAGATTTCAATATACAGAGCTTCCTTTCAGTAATTGATATGCTTCTCTCTCAGAATCCTGGGGCTCAGGGACAGCTTATCGTTCGCAGAGGCAGAGATGTTGCTAAGGGAACCGGTGCCCTCCTTTCTCCAAATGACTGGGATCTGGGAAAAGCGTTCAATAATGAGATTGTTCTTACCATGTATAAGGTAACTGGTCGAAAAGGCTGGAACAATCGTGAAATTTGGGTTCCCAACATTAAGCTGCCTGACAACGCCGTATATTATGATGTGGTAGAGGCAGACAATTCGGAGGAGCAGTAATGGCTGACGATCTTACTCCAGAGCAGCGGAGAAAAAATATGCAGGCTATCAAGAGCAGTGATACAACAATAGAACTGCTCTTGAGAAAGGCTCTTTGGGCTAAGGGAATACGTTATCGTAAGAATTACAAAGGTCTTATCGGCAAGCCTGATATTGCTATCACCAAGTATAAGATAGCGGTTTTCTGTGATTCCGATTACTGGCACGGATATGACTGGGAGAATCGAAACAAGCGGATTAAGTCAAACCGTGATTACTGGATTCCTAAAATAGAACGCAATATGAAGCGTGACAAAGAAGTATCTGCCGCACTTGAAGAACAGGGGTGGACTGTGCTAAGGTTTTGGGAATGGCAGATTCGCCGTGAAACAGACCAATGCGTCAACATAATACTTAATGCTGTTTACACTAAGAAAAACGAAACCTAGGAGTGTTAACAATGCGTGTTACCTTAACTAAAGATGAATTGACAAAATGCAAGTTTTTTTCTCTCAAATGTGCAGAAAATCAGCAGGCTATTGAGTTCGGGCAGAAAACAACAAAAGCTCGTGACGTCAAAGAGATAGCACGTGATAACTTGATCGGCAAAATAGCTGAAACTGCTTTCAGCCGCATTATGAAAGAACAATGTGGAATCGACGTTCCATTGGATTTCAATTATTATCCAAGAGGAAAGTGGGACAGCCAAGATGCTGTTATCAACGGTTGGAGAATAGACATAAAAGCAACACGATCTGGTTTTTTCTCCGGCTGTCCATGTAACTCCGTTGTCGGTGCTGGTGTACACGGTCTTGTCCGGGAAAGTCACGGTCAGCTCTAGGTCGGCGGAGTATTCCGGCTCGCTTGCTTCCGCCGTGCCGGACTGTCCGGCCGCCGGCGTGGGCGCAGACTCAGGCTCAGGCGACGACTGACAGCCGGAAACCAGCATAAGCGCAAGAGCGCCGGAAATCATAATTGCAGAGCGTATTTTCATGGGAATCCCTCCTTTTAAGGTATATTATAGCATTAATTTAACTTCGTGTCAATGGCAGATAACAACAAAAACACAGCGTTCGAAATCACATAATTTACAAAGCTAAGCCGCATAAAATGTAATTCTTGTGAAAACTCTTGCTGGGACAAAAAAGGGCTTGAATTATATATGAATATGTGCTAAAATAATATGAGATATGTCTGCGAACGACTTTACTGTTTTTGAGGATATATCTTACTAGTTTTGTATTTGACAAGGAGTATCTTAGATATGAAAAACAACAGCAGACTGGGACTGTGGGTGATCATTCCCGGGTGGATACTTGCATTTGCAGCCAGAATGGCTCAGATATGCGCCGGAACCGATATGACCTCCGGCTTCCTGAAATACGACAACGGCTTCTTCATGAACGCGTGCTTCTGGGGCGCGGTTATCCTCACCCTCGCCGGAGCCGCAGCCGCAGCATTCTTCGACCGCAGGAACGGCTCCGCGTACTACCAGACCCCGGTGGAGCGCGTCACCGACAACAAGGCCGCTGTAATAGGCTTCGGACTGCTCCTCCCCGCTATGGGAGCGCTCTACGAGGGCTACAGCGAGGCGGTTATCCCGGAGGGCAGCAATATTTCGCCTTCTCCGTTCATGATGGTGGTGAACTTCGTGTTCGGAGCAATAATGCTGATAACCTCGTTCGTGATACTCTACAAGAAGGAGTTCAAGCCCGGTCTCGGCTTCGCTATGACCGGCGGGGCGGTTTACTATACTCTGCGCGGTATCGGAGTGTTCCTTGAAAGAATGGCAGTCACAACCCGCCCCGAGTACCTCATAAACTGCATGACCGACATCGTTGCGGCGGTACTCTTCATGCAGATGGCGAAGCTCCTTTCCGGCAACGAGGGCAAGCGCACCCGCGAGGTTCTCACCGTCACCGGAGCGGTCTCCGTGTCGATGATCCTCGGAAACGCGATCGCCATTATCGCGGCTTCGCTGATGGGTCCCGCCGACGTGGCTTCGCACATCGTTACTTCAAATTCCGCTGCGGAGATGCTGTTCCAGCTCAATTACGGCTACGAGGCGTACTACATGAGCTGGGCTCCGGCTTCTGAGATCTCCGTTGGCATTTTCGCCGTGGCAGCGCTCGCTGCGCTTTACATGAAGCCCTCCGACAAGCCCGCACAGCAGCCTGAAACTACCGAAAGCGAGAGCTTCGCCGAGACTCCCGGTAACATTCTCCCGGCTGAGGAGAGCGGAATTCCCGAGCCTTCTGAACCTATTCAGCAGGCTGAGTCCGACCACCTTGACGACGAATACTGATACAACACCTGAGAGGGAAACGTGTTCAAAATAAAAAAAGCGGCGGCGTTCCTGAAAGCGGCTGCCATTCTTTCCATAGCGGCGCTGACCGGCTGTCAGGCGACGATAGAGAACCTCCTCACAGCCCCTAAGCTCACCCAGGAGCAGAGCGAGATCTATCAGGCGCTGATAAACAGCAGCGGCAGCTCGATAAAGCTGAAATATCCGCGCGGCGGCGAGTACCGCTCGGCATTCGTGCTCCAGGATATCGACTCCGACGGCACACAGGAGGCGCTCGTGTTCTACGAGTCGCAGTCGGTGCAGTCCGGCGAGAGCGCTCTGCGCCTGAAGGTGCTGGATAACTTCAATGGTTCCTGGGAGGCGGTGTACGACCTTGCATGCGTAGGCAGCGAGGTGGATTCCATCAGTTTTGCGAGCCTCGGCGACGACAGCACGACCGAGATACTCGTGTGCTATTCCATGCTGAACCAGTCGGAAAAGACCCTCAGCGTGCTCAATTACAGCGACGGTCTGATTTCCGAGCTTTACAGCGGCAGCTACTCCTGCATGGAGGTCATCGACCTCAACGGCGACGGTCAGCAGGATTTTTCTTTG
>OHAJ01001179.1_pt1 | contig 19474 bp, 21 predicted proteins | sample 1577101 | NCBI WGS metagenome assembly OHAJ01 (sample SAMEA3541531, study PRJEB24748) | human gut metagenome | biome: human gut; feature: human-associated habitat; material: faeces | place: China | collected 2012
ATGCAAAGACGGAAGGAGTGGTTGGAATTGTAAATTCATTTACAATTCCATATTAGTTGAAACTATCAAATAGCACTACAAACCCAAATTTATCTTTAGACACAAACAGAATATAAACAAACTAAAAATCAAAAAACAAAATATTAAAATTAACACAATTACAACTAAAAAATATCATTATACAGTATCACTTGAAAATTGAGAACATGGGGTATATAATGTGTTCTGCTAAAAATAAGAAAAGAAAATAATTTCGTACAATGGGGTAGGAAAATGAAGAATGTAGTTGTTGATAAGTTAACAGCAGATAATGTTTATGAACTGTATTTATCGGTAGATTGGTCAGGACTTTACAAGTCACAAATTCAGCAAAAACTTGCTAACACAAATCACACCTTTACTATATATGAAGGCAACAGACTTGTTGGTATGGCAAGGATTGTTGGCAACACTCATACAGTATGTTATCTAAAAGATTTTATTATTAAGCCGGAATATCAGCATGAGGGTTACGGTAACTTTTTGATGAACTTTATTTTGAATTATATTAAGGAACACAATTCAAAGGATAAACATTCTAAGGTATGTGTTTTTTCTTCAAAGGGAAAGGAAAAATTTTATGAGAAATGTGGTTTCCGTTTTGTTTCGGGAAAACACAGTCACGAGGAATTGTATCAAATAAGAGTATAGTACTTTTGGGAACTGTTTTGCAGTTCCTTTTTTATTATCATTTTTGCATTTTGCCCTACTTAAAATGCAATTTACCTAGATTTTATTGAATTATAAAAGAATTAATGGTACAGTAAAATCACAGAAAGGAGATAAAAAATGAGGTTAAGTATTTTTAAAAATCCAAAATTTTCTGAACCGGAAGTTATACTGAATTATTCTGAAGAAACCGATGAAGTAAATAAGCTGATTGAAACACTGAATTCACTTAATAATACAATTCAATGTTTCAAAAACGGCAGTAATTTTAATATAAAGCTAAATGATATTTATTACTTTGAAAGTGTTGACGAAAGGTCATATGTATATACAAAAGACAATGTGTATGAATGTAAAGAAAAGTTATACACAATAGAAGAAACTTTCAAAAACACTTCTATTGTAAGGGTAAGTAAAAGTTGTATTCTCAATATAACAAAGCTAAAAAGTGTCAGACCGTTTATTAACGGTAAATTTGAGGCTACTATGTTAAGTGATGAAAAAATAATAATCAACCGTCACTATGTTTCTGCTTTTAAGAAAAAGTTCAATATTTAGGAGGTTACTTATGTTAAATAGAATCAAACATTATTTTACACTTGACTGTGTAATTTTCACTATTATGACTGTGGTTTTGTCCATTGTTTATTATTTTGCAACTTGGGACAGTACAGTAAAAACAATTACAGTAGAGGGACTTTTCAAAACTTTTGGAACAATGGTATTCAGCTACTTTACAGTTACAACTGTTATGGCATTTTTGTTTATGATTTTAGAGAAACAAATAAACGAAAATGGTTATATAGGTCATCTAATATCAATGGCAATTGTACTTTCTTGTGTATATGGACTTGGTGGTGGAGTGTTTAACTGGTTCCCTATTTTCTCTATTTGGTCACTATACGCTTTCATAGTACTTATGATTGTATACACAATTGTGTTTTTCACAATGTTTCACAAAAATGTTGAAGACAGTAACAAAATCAATGAAAAGCTAAAGAAAATTCAGGAGAAAAACAATGAGTAATATTATTGAAATTAAGAATCTTAGGAAATCCTACAAAGATGTTAAGGCAGTTAAAGGCATTGACTTTTATGTTGAAGAAGGAAAACTCTTTGCATTACTTGGACCTAACGGTGCAGGTAAAAGCACAACTATTGATATGATTTGTACTGCACTAAAGCCTGACAGTGGCAGTATTACTGTTGACGGTAAATCAGTTGGCAAAGATGACAATGCTATTCGTAAAGAAATCGGCATTGTTTTTCAAGATAATTTTCTTGACCCTATCCTTACAGTTGGAGAAAACATTTCAATCAGAGGCAGTTTTTACGGATTAAAGGGAAATGAACTAAAAAATGCAGTAAAGAAAGTTTGTGAAACTGTTGGTATCACCGACTTAATGAAACGACCTTACGGTAAACTTTCAGGTGGTCAAAGAAGAAGAGCTGACATTGCAAGAGCATTGGTTAACACACCGAAAATTCTATTTCTTGATGAACCTACAACAGGTCTTGACCCACAATCTAGACAAAATGTTTGGCAGATGATTACCAAGTTACAGAAAGAAAACAATATGACAGTATTCTTAACCACTCACTATATGGAAGAAGTTACCGATGCAGACTATGTTATAGTAATTGACAGTGGTGAAATTGTAGCAAAAGGCACACCTGCTACACTTAAAGAAAAATATGCAAAGAACTACTTGCACATTACACCTAAAGATAAAGACAAATTAGTTGCCACACTAAAAGCTAACAACATTGACTTTACAGTAATTGCTGATGTATATACTGTTGATGTAGATAAGACAGAAGATGCTTTGCCTATTATTGATTTGGTTAGGGATAACATAGAAAGTTTTGAAGTTATCAAGGGTACAATGGATGATGCCTTTATCGGAATTACAGGTAAGGAGATTAGAAAATGAAAGGTTTAGTAATTAGAAATTTAAAGCTATATTTCAAAGACAAAGGTGCAGTATTTTTCTCCTTACTGGGTGTACTGATTGTTATAGGATTGTACATTCTTTTCTTAGGAGATACATTTACAGATGGCTTAAAAGAATTTTACAAACCTGAAAACATAATGAGTGGCTGGATAATGGCAGGGCTACTTGCTATTACATCACTAACCACAACAATGGGTGCATTCTCTACAATGATACAAGACAAAGAGAAAAAGATTTTCAAAGACTTTTACTGTGCACCAATCAGCAGAAGTGCTTTATCACTTGGCTACATAATCAGCTCAGTAATAATCGGCTTACTGATGACATTACTTGTATTCGTTATTGCTATTATTTATCTTGCAGTTAATAATATTATAGTTATTTCATTTACAATGATTTTAAAGTTAATAGGAGTCTTCCTACTAAACACTTGTTCAAATACTGCAATGGCACTTTTCATTGTTTCACTTTTGAATACAGAGAAAACTTTCAGTGCAGTTTCCGGTATTACCTCAGCATTAATCGGTTTTGTAACCGGTATTTATCTGCCTGTAGGTCAGTTACCTGAATATGTACAGTACATAGTTAAATGTTTTCCTACTTCACATGGTGCAGCTTTATTCCGTCAAATTTTAATGGAAGATGCACTTAATAAAGGTGTATCAAAAATGCCTACCGAGGCAAAGGCAGTTGCCCTAAAAGAAGTGAAAAACATCCTAGGTATTACCTTTAAATTTGGTAACACAGAATGTGCAACATTAGTTAGTGTCCTTGTTCTTATTGTGGCATTAGTCCTATTCTCTGCCCTATCAATTTTGAATATCAACCGTAAAAAAGCAGTTTGAGATTTTTGATTTTTTGATTTTCAATTTTCAAATTCAATTGCGCTAATCTGTAATTGATTCAATAAATTTGGGTTATTCAATTTTGTCTGTGCGTTAAGATTAGTTTGATAAATTAGGGTTTGTAGAGTTGTTTATGTAATGTAGGTTAATTAAAGAATAACCGATTAATTCATCTAATTTATAGTTTTTCCCTCCTTCAGTCATTCTTTAAAAGGTGAATTGCTCTGCAATTCACGAATGACAGCTCCCTCGTCTGAGGGAGCCTTTGTTTTTACTATAAATTGTATCAATTTATAAAGTCTGTACTATTTAAAAATTGCGTACTAATTTTATATTTGTACAAATTATTTTGCTTCCCTCGCTGAGGGAAGTGTCACCGAATGGTGACGAAAGGAGTGGTTGATATTTTAAACTTGTTTAAAATATCATCATGGCTGAAACTTTCCTCTATTTCTAACTACAAAGTATAAGAAAATTATGAGTTACAGGTGTAGGGTCCAACATCGTTGGACCGAGCAAATTAACCTCTTTATTGGCATATTGCCCTATGTAGATATTATAAATTTATAATCTGCAAATAGGATAAAAATCCCATAGGTATCACACTTTTTAACGGGCGAACGGTGTTCGCCCCTACTACTGTGAGCCAAAATTTTGCTATAATTCACACCTACTAACCCTAATTTGTTTGTGTAATAATTATATCTTGTTAGTTGCATTGCTTGTAAAATAAAAAAAGACAATACTAATATATTGCCTTTTTTATGGTGCACCTAACAAGTAAAAGTGGCTTGAACACTGACCAAATAAGGTATGACTGCAAGTGTGACTGCAATATTATGCTATTGTAAGGTTATTCTTTTTCATATACTCTTCTGCAATAGCTAAATTTTCATCATTAAATTTTTGGAATACATCACAATATGTATTTAATGTGGTTGATATATCTGTATGACCTAAAAGGTGTTGCAAAACCTTTGCAGGCATACCACTTTCAATACATCTTGTTGCGTATGTATGTCTTAATGAATGCAAATTAACTTTACCACCAACAGTTTTATCAATAATACAATATTTTTTCATTGTAATTGAATACTGATAATTGACTTGTGTTGTGTTAATAAGGTTGTTTGTTGTTGAAAGAAATATTTGTCCGTCCTTTCTTTCACCTATTGCCTTTTTGAAAAGTTCTGCAATATCTTTAGTAATTGTTAAAACTCTCATACCGGCTTTAGTTTTTGTTGTATTATGTACAACTGTCTTTCCATACATACCTCTGCTAATTGTTTTGCATACATTAACAGTTAGGTTATTAAAGTTAATGTCCTTTACTTCTAAGGCATTAATTTCTCCTATTCTCATACCTGTAAACATAGAAATAAGCATTTGTTCTGAATAAAGAATATCATTATTCTTTAGAACACCAATTAACTTCTGTTGTTCATCAATAGTCAAACCTCTAACCTTAACAATCTCTTGTTTTGATTTAGGCTTTTTAAAATCTAACATTAGGTTCTTTTCAATAATGTTTTTCTTAACTGCCTCACCTAATATAGATTTCAACAACTGATACATCTTATCAATGTAAGATTGAGAATAAAAGATTTTTGATATAAATAAATTCTTTATATCATCTTCTGTAAGCTTTTGAATTTCCACATTATGTAGAACTCTTATTGCTTTTAAAGTTTCTTCTTTTCTATCATAGGAATTTTGACAAATTTCATTAAGTAATAATTGTTCTTCAATCATCTTTTCTGCAAGTTGATATATAGTAACATCAACTTTCTTTGAAAAAGTTCCCATTTTAGCTTGTATGCGAATTTCCAAAAGCTTATCTTTAACTGCTTTCACAGTTTTTCCGTAAGCAGTTTTACGAATTTTCTCTCCATCAACTTCAACAATAACCTGTCCTATGTAACGGTTTCTGCTTTCTGAAAAGTAGATAGTACCATCACCATAAGTAAGTTTTCGTTTTGTGCTTTTAGTTTTGATAATAATACTTCCTCTCAAACCATTGGCACAAAGGATTATTTACTTTATATAAACAATAATATATTGTAAAGTCCTTTGTGTCAACAGGATTTATTGTTTATACTCTTCTTTTCTTTGCCCATTCGCATAAAGCATTAATTTCAACTTTTAGATTTTTACCAACTCTAATAAGTGGAAAATCACCTCTCATCATAATACTTCTTGCAGTAGGTAGAGAACACCCCAGCACTTCGGCAACTTCTTTAGTACCTATAAATTTAATAGTATCACTCATTACCATCACCTTGTTTTTCTTCAACTTGTGATGAAACATATGTATCATCAATACTATTAAAAATCTTTAGAAATTCCATAGCACCTTTATTGCGAGTAGTTGTATGTACATCTACTTTTTCTTTATGTAATGGTACATTTAACTTAGCAAGAACATATCTTAATTCTTCAAGTGTGTAACCATATTCAGGGCCAACAACTGTATTATCATATATATCAATTAACACCCAATTCTGACAACTTCTATATCTCATTGCCTTGTATCCTGTAAAATATGGACGCATTTCAAAACCCATTGAAAGAAATACTTCTTTAATTCTCCAATAGCTATATGGCAAATAAATATAATTAGTAGAATACTCTCCGTTATCAATACTTTTTTGTAACTCATTATCTACAATAATATCATCATTATCCATTATTAAATCTCCTTTGCTTTTATTTTCTTATAATGGAGTGACTAGGTATTTAGGTTTCTAGGTGTTTAAGTGTTTTAGTTTTTAGGTTTCTAGGTATTTTGGTATTTAGGTATTTAAGTATTTAGGTATTTATTAGTTTTTTATTTCCTTAAAAATAGGTTCACTTTTAATTAAGTTATCAATATCATAATCATTCATATTATTTCCGATAAAACAACTTTCTAAAGTTTGTTTTGACAAGCTAGAATAATTTTTCTTTAGCCATTCAATAAGATTTAAGTTTTTTCCAATTTCTTCTCTGTAGTATTCTAAATAAATCTTATAAATGATTTCAAAAAATTTAATAACAGTTTCTTCATTCCATATAACTTCTATTTTAAATAACAAAGGGTATAAACCACTACCTTTTATTATGTGTGCAATAGACTTACTAAGACTATTGTTGTCAGGTCTTTCACTTCTAAGTGCTGAATAGTTTCCATCTTCTATTAAGGAAAGTAAGTCCTTTGTAAAATCTGTATAATTTCCTGAACCATTAACAAATCTGTACTTATTACAAATCTTATCAGCAAGAAACTTTGTTAATTCTTCTTCTGACTTTATACTATCAATAATTTGGTCTGTTATTTGGTGTGCATAATCACCTCTATAAGATACTTCAAATCTAGTCCAATCTTTACACTTTGTAGCCTCTTTCATTCTAAAGCCATTATTACATAGTTGTTCTTTCTTTTTGTCATATACTCTTAAAAGCATTTGACTGTTTTCTTTTCGAGAACCTACATAAAAAGTATCAGTAATCATATTGTTTTGTACTGCTGAAATTCTTCTTTTTGTTATTCTGCCTTTACAATCTTGAATAAATAAGGTGTTATTCTTTAGTTGATTGTAAATGTTATCAGGAGATATAGCATAATTTTTGTAATCAGCAGTAATATCAATTCTACTTAATCTGTAACTATATGTATCACTATATGTCATTTTTAAGAATAAAGATATATTTATCTTATCTCCAAAATGTTCAAAATAACTTCTTTGATATGAAGCCCAAGCCTGTGCAGAAAATCTTACTAACACACCCATATGCTGAAAATGTTCGTGTAAAGCTATAGCAAAATACCATGGTACATTTTCTATAGTGAAAGCCTTTGAATATGCTGATGGCTTTTTATTATACATTTCTACAACTTCACCAAATAAAGTTTCTATTTTAGATAAAACAAGAAATTCTTTAATCATCAAATAAGCTATGTTTACCCACTTTGAATTAACAATAGAAGTTTGAGGAAAGAGAACAAGAGAAAATTCATCTACACCAACTAAAAGTTCTTTAGGCACATAAGCACTCTCCTTTCTCTATTTGCTCCCCATCATTATACTAAGGGGAGTTGCTTATGCCGTAAGGTGGTTGCACCCAAGGGTGCAACCACCTAGGCAACGCATTATCCTACCCTTTTAGGTGGTGAAATCAGCTTAATGTTGTCAGCAGTAGCAGATACCTTATGTCCTTGTGGTGTCCAATACAAACTCATTGTTAAACCATCTAAAGCAACAGGTTGTGGAACTCCGTCATCAGCAAGTTCAACTCTTTTTTCACCAAGAATTTTAACAACTAATTTTTCGTATAGTCTGTCAGGTAATACAAGTTCGTATTTATAACCAACAATATTATCCTTTCTAACTCCGTCAACATATTCAAAAGCCGGTGTTACACCAACAAGAATTGTTGTATTTCCTACTGTTTTATTTGTATCAATTACAATGTGGTTAATATCCAATGATATTCCTCCCAAAATATAAATTTAAAATGCACATAAATGATAGATAAATTTATCACCACTTTTCTCTATATAAATTTTTATGTACATCTTATAATGTAATCATACATATGGAATATCTCATATTTTGAGAATTTACAACAAATAACAATCTTTTTTGAATATTGTTAAACCATATTTAGATTTTTTGCAATTACCGTAAAAGCCTTTAGTAAATCTATCTGAGTTGGATATGAATAATCAACTAATATTTCTGATAGTTCACTAGGAATATCAGAAAAATATTCATACCTAAAGAAATCAGCAGAAACATTAAAACAATCACAAAATGAAATCATAAAATCAACTGTAGGAGTACAAACATTCCTATAAGCAGTTTTTTCATTTAAACCAAGCACCTTACAAATGCTTTTTATATCCACTTTATATAAGGTAAAAAACCTCTTACTTTTCACCTTGTCATTCTCATCATTATCAAACCTATCAAGATTTATCTTAGAATATGTACCGGCTTTCTTTTTACATAGTTCTAAGAATTTTTTATGTGTATTGTTATTTAGATTCAATACACCCTTTAATTTAACAAGTGGTAGTCTTTCAACTGCCTTTTCTTCTCCGAAAAACAATTTATCATAGTTCAAATCATTTTCCTTATTGTTTAGTTCAAGATTTTCAAACAAATCAAGAAACTTAAATGTAGGTAATTGTTTACCATTACAGATACGATTGACTGTATCTTTAGAAATAGCATTAATTTCATCACCACCTAATAGTTCAGCATACTTCTTAAAAGATACATTTCTCCTATTTTTACATTGCATAACTATACAAGAAAAATTAATAATTTTTCTATATTTTTTAATGTTTAACACTAAAAAAACCTTTCTGAGAGCTTAAAATTTACAACAAAATCAAGTTTGTTATAAAGTCCTCAGTGTATATAGAATAATTATTGGAGTTACATATACTATTCTCAAATTTAGCACCATTTCTTATCAACACTTAGTAGTAAGGGAGAAAACGCAAAAATTTCAGGGTGCCTCAAAAGTTAAGGGTTTTAGGGGTTTTAAGGCATTTTGATAGAAAATCTTACATTTGGTGATAAATTTATACTTGTGAATTTTAATATTATTTTTTGGTATAAATTATATTAATTGTGATAATCTTAAACTATTGCAAACAATCTGCAATATTGAACAATTAAACATTTTAAAAGGATACATAAAAATAAGAGCCATTTTTCCATATAAAATGACCCTTAAAATAAATTATTCACTTTTTTTAAAAATGTATATATATTCAATTTTATTTTTCTAAAGCACTTTTAATAATTGCCTTTGTTTCTTTCATATTTCTAATTGTTGGAATAGAGATTTCTGTTATTGACTTTCCATCAATACGCAAATATCCCTTTCCCCTTGATTTAGGCTTTATCTGTTCAGCCTCATCAGAGAACAACATTCTGATACTTTCTTCCTTTGATAAATTTCCTAACCCTAAGGCATTACCAAAGTTATCTCTGCCTGTTATAAAATTTGCGTCTGCCCTTTGTAGAACCATAATTATAAAAATTGAAACACCTCTACCTAACATAAGAATTGCACCCATCATTTTTTTGTATTCTTCCATTTCCTTTTTAGGTATAGAAGATAAATAACCACTCCATTCATCAACACATAAGTAAATAGGAATATTGTTATCTGATGGTGTTTCCATTCTGTCTTGCATTTCCTTATGTACAATCTCCAAAGCCTTTCCAACTTCATTATGTTTATAGTAGTTTTTACAATCACTCATTTCTGAAAAGTCTATTGATTTAAAATCTGCAAGTATTAGTTTTACAGGCTTTTGTGCAATTTGCTTTAAGAAATAAGTTAAAGCATAAGTCTTACCACTTCCGGATGGTGCAACACATATTAAATGTGGTACAGAACTAAAATTAACTTTAACAGGTAATACAAAATCATTGTCTAGTCCCTTTTGACTAATGCCAATAATAAAAGAGTTATCATACTTCATCATCATAAACCACCTTGTTATCTTTAGCATTTGTTTTACTGTTAATTGCTTTATTAAAATATATTGCAGAATTTTCTGAACAAATATAAAGTAAATCAAATGTAAGGTTGTTGTTTGTATTATCATAAAAAACGCTATCAATATAAACAGAGTAACAACTCATTGTTTTACTTGAATATGTAGGACTTAAATTTACAATTCCGTAATTTTCTAATTCTGAATTTATTAGTCCTTGAATAATCTTTTTAAGTTGGTTGTTGTCATATTCAGGTGGTGTTGTAGTTAAGCTGAAACGATAGAAAACACAGTTGTTACGGATATAATAACTATCAAATAATATTGAAGATACACTATCACCTACTGATAATAGGGTAATATCCTTATTCTTTTTGAGAATTTCATACAAGAAGAACTGCAAACATGGGGTAATTAATTTTGAATTGCTTGTTAGTTGTTTAGCAGTTATTTTTTTAGATAATAAGTGTATTGATGTTTTTAGAATATCTTTATTAAGAAATCTAAAAAGCAAAAATGCAATTACCGAACAAATGACAAACAGTAAAGAACAAAGTATAAAGTAATATGCAATCAATGGAAGAATATTGTTTACTGCAAGTATTGTTCCATCTGTATTATTCATAGCCAATGCTAAAATTACATTAACTGATATAATACCTATACACATTGAAAGTAGAGCCATAGGGTAAAAGTCTTTGTTTGAGTTATGTTTTTTGTTATTCTTTTTCATAAAAAAGCCTCCATTTATTTAATAAATAGAGGTTACAATATATTCGTATCAAATTTTGAGAAAATTAATATAAAGTGTTGAAATTTTAGGAAATAGTTGTTAAAATATAATTAAGGAACACATGAAATAAGTTAGGTAGTGACAGATTAAGTTAAATTAAATATAAAGAATAATAAAAAACTTAATAAGGGAGTGTAGAAAATGAAGAAATTATTATCGTTGCTTATAATAGCAACAATTATTACAAGTTCATTGTGTGTAAGTTATTTTGCCATAGATGATAATTCTACACAAAATAATACTACTGAAGGCACAACAGTACCTGTTACCGAAACAAGCAGTACCGTTGTTACAACAGAACCTGTAACAGAAAGTAGTACAGTAGAAAGCAGTACAGTTCCAACAACTACAAAGCCTATTGTTAAGCCTGTTGTTAAAGTAAAAAGAATCAAGCTTAACAAGAGCATTGTAAACCTCGCTAAAAAGGGTAAAACTTGTACAGTAAAAGCAACAGTATATCCTACCAATGCAAAAAATAAAAAGGTAAGTTGGAAAGCTAGTAATAAAAATATTACTGTTAATCAGAATGGTAAAGTAACTGCAAAGAAACTAGGTACAAGTAAAATTAAGGTAACTGCTAAAGATGGCAGTAAAAAAAGTGCTACTGTACTTGTTGTTGTAGGCAAAAAGGTTAAGAAAATTACTTTGAATAAAACTTCTGTAACTCTTAACAACAATAGAACTTATAAACTAAAGAAAAGTATTTCAAATAAAAATGCAGTTTATAAGGCAGTACAGTGGAAATCAACTAACACTAAAATTGCAACAGTTAATTCAAATGGTGTTGTAAAAGGTCTAAAGCGTGGTTCTTGTTATGTTGTAGCTACTGCTAAAGACGGCAGTAAGAAATCAGCTAAATGCAAGGTTACTGTTAGACAGTTAGTAACAAAGTTGTCTTATAATAAGAAAACTCAAAAGACAAGTGTTGATGTTGGAAAAACAATTAAATTTAATGTTGTTGTTTCCCCTAGTAATGCTAATAATAAAGGTTTGGTATTTAGTACAGGTAATAAAAAAGTAGCAACAGTAAACAGTAAAGGAATTATCAAAGGTCTAAACAGTGGTAAGGTTGTTATTACTGCCAAGGCTAAAGATGGAAGTAAAAAGGTTGTTAAAGTTAGTATCAAGGTTAATCCAAAGCCTATTACTATGAATACTAAGTTAACTCATAAGCAGTTTGTATCTAATAAAGAATATGTAGATATGTATTGTAAGGCTTTAAATGATTACTTTGAATCTTGTGGTGCAGTTATTAATCCAAATATGGTTGGTAGTTCTCAATGGTGTGTTAACGATACAACAATGTTTGATAATAATATAACTATAAAAGATTTTATGGTAGGGACTGTTAATATTTGGACTTGTCGAATGGCAAAAGATGCTATAAATAACAATGAATCCTGGAAAGATTTAAAAAAAGGTAAGTCCTTAACTGATTTTTTGGAAGAAATGGAGAAAATTGGTAATTATGTTTTTCCTACTTATAATCCTAATAAAGTGCTAAATTCTGATTGGAATGGTTGGAAACAAGCATGTGAATATAGTAATTCTGATAGAATTCTTAATATTTATGTTTATCCTAGTAAAATAACTACTAGTGCAGGAACTGAGTATGTTATTTATATGTATTGGGATACTAACGGAGGTTTAAAGAGAAAAGGTATTCCTCTAGTAAAAGAATAACAATATTTGTTAAAATGTATTAATTTATTTAAATATACTATCTTATATAGTAATACAATTATATATAGTGAATTAAGAGTATGTAGTTATGTATGTAATTACATACTCTTTCTTATACATGAAAGGTGGTGTAATTTCTTATAATTATTAAATTTTAGGAACTTCTTTATAAAAAATAAAGACAGTAGGAAAATCATAATGATAATCTTACTGCCTTATTATTTAAAAGTGCTTTTAATACTTATAGTGATTATTATTGCTATTGTTTAATTAAGTGATTAATAAAGAATATTTTATTTACTTCTTTCATATTCTGCGATTAATTCATCAATCTTGGATAATTCAAAATTATTAATATGATACTTATCTGTATCAGAGAAAACTTTTGTAAAATACATGATTAAATACAACACGCCAAAATCAATTAATAATATGAATAACATCATAAATATTCCGGAAAAGAAAGCATCAGTACCATTAAGTAAATTAGTCATGTCAAAAATAGCAGAAATGAATAGACTACCCACTGCACCAAAAAGGAAAGAAATACCAATATCTTTTGATGTGGAAGTGTATTTTGTGATCCTATTTCTTCTATTAATCAAATCATTATAAGTTAATCCACTTTTTTCATAGAATTTTTTGTCATAAAATTCTGAAATTAGCTTTTCTAAATTTTTATGAATTGCCAACGAATCATTATTATCCACTTTACTTTTGTTAATAATAATCTTCTTTTCTTTAGTTAGTTTTTTTGTTATTATGTCTTTTTTGAATGATGAAAACATAACAAGACCTCCTTTTATTCTAAATATTGCAAACTAAAAGCATTAAAAACTACCTATTACCATTATTATACATTTTATATCAAAAGTCAACATATATATCAAACATTCAAGCAATTATCACAATTTATTCACTATACTAACATAAATAAAAGCAGTAGGAAAATCATAATGATAATCTTACTGCCTTTTTGTTATAAAGTAAAACTCCTGTGCCAATTTTAAATTATTAAAAATTATTTGAATTTTCTGCAATATGTTCAAACAATTTATTTTAATGACTGCAAGTTTGACTGCATTTTAACTTATTTTAGCTTAATTCAACTTAACCCAAGTAAACATACCTATTAGCGAAAAAGCCCATAGATAAGCCATTTTAAAGCCATTTAAGATATGTTGACAAAATAAAAAAGGTAGATAAAAATCTACCTTTTATGGTGCACCTAACAAGACTTGAACTTGCACGAATTTTCATTCATATGGACCTGAACCATACGCGTCTGCCACTTCCGCCATAGGTGCGTGTTTATTCAATTAATCACTTCAATTTATATTGTAACCAACAAAAGGAAAATAGTCAAGTAATATAAATTGAACTTTAAAAGTAAAAATAAGGAATAAATAGGGGAATATTTATTCCTTAAAGATATTTACTAGGTTTGAAATAAAACCGAAAACAAAAATTTACAGAATAAAGTAAAACATACAGATTATATGAAACCAACAGTGATATTACAATCTATAATTAAAAATGAAAAATAAAAATTAAAATTCTTCATCCTTTGAGAAAAGGTCACATTTACCGTTAAGGCAGAGGGTATCTTGAACATCCCCACATTCGCAATATCTTTTATCATGATTAAAGTTATCGCAATGAACACAAATCTCATCCATAGCGTTATTTAGGCTTGTTGTGTAGTCCTCTTTGCTCATAACAGAGATGTCAACCTCTTCAATAAACTTAGTTTGTTGTAGGTTTACATAGGTTTTGTTGGTGTATTCCTTAATAAAATAAGGTGGCACAACTCTTGTAGAGTCAATCTTTGTCAACTCTACAAATGAACTGTAGTTGTTCTTTAAATAATCTTTAAGTTCCTCAAAGTTACTTACACCCTCAGGGTAGTAAAAGTACTCGTCATCAATAAATAATGCTTTCATTACTGTGCCTTCTTTGCTTTTTCTTTTGCTAGTGCTGCTTTTCTGGCAGCCTTCTTAGCTTCTTGTCTTTTCTTCTTTTCCTCAGCATCTTTAGCCTTTTGTGTTTCGTAAATGTTAAGTGTTTCACCTGTTGGACCATCGTGAATTAGCTGACCGTTTCTTAGATAAATTGAACGGTCACAAATTTCTTGTACTGATGGGGCTGAGTGACTAACAAACAGAACTGTAACCCCTTGGTTGATAATCTCTTTAATCTTAGCTTTACACTTCTTCTTAAAGGCATTATCACCAACTGCAAGTGCTTCATCAACTACAAGAATATCCGGTTCAATGTTAACATTAATTGCAAAGCCAAGACGCATTTTCATACCTGAGCTATATGTTCTTACAGGTTGGTCAATGTAGTCACCAAGTTGAGCAAAATCTACAATGTTTTCTTCAATACTCTTAATGTAGTCATCCTCAAGACCTAGGATATAACCCTTTAGGTAAATGTTCTCTCTACCTGTCATTTCAAGTGAGAAACCTGCAGTAAGCTCCAGCAAAGCAGCAACCTTGCCATGAACTGTAACTGTACCATCACTAGGGAATGTTACACCTGTAATCATCTTTAGCAGTGTACTTTTACCTGCACCGTTGTCACCGATAATACCGACAGATTCACCTCTGTTTATAGTAAAGGAAACATCCTTTAATGCACTGTGAATCTTAGGATTTCTAGGTTTAAAGAACAGCGCCTTAAATCTAGCCTTATCACTTTTATATAGAATATAATCTTTGCTTACATGGTCAAAGGTAATAATAGGATTGTCACTCATTTTAATACTCCTTATAGTACATCAGGAAGTGTTTTTCTAAGTTTGTTATACTTGTGAGCACCATAGAAAAATACAAGTAAGAATTCAGCTACAAATATAATTAACTCCCAGTTTAAGCCTAAACCTGTAGGGTCTGCTGTATGGCTAACCCAAAATGCTTCGTGATAGATAAATGCTTTTCTGTATGCATTTACAAAGAAGTTAATAGGGTTGATTAACATAATAAATTCTAGGAAATGTTGCATATTTGTTGGTGGTAAGTCATATGAACTGTAGATAACACCGGTTAACCAGAAAATACCTGACATAACTGATGTAATCATTGACTCAAGGTCCTTGCTAAATGCACACATAGGAGCAGTTGTCCAAGTTAATGCTAAGAAGAACATAAACATTATCGGACATAGGATAAAGAACTGCAATGCATAAAGTGAAAGGAATTGTGTGTTAAATAGGCAGTCATAAAGTCCCAAGATACCAACCATTATTGCCGAGAGCAAGAAATGAATATACACTCTTGAAAGGGAAGTGTATGTAAGAATTGTTGATACAGGAAATTTAACTTTTGTAACAAACTGTCTGTTTATTCTAATAGCCTTAGCACCATGGGTGATACTTTCACTGATAAACCACCATGGAATAAAGCCTGTCAGCATAAAGATAAATCTGTCAAAGTGCTGAACTGAACCGTTAGGCATCTGAATATCAACAATACCTAAGTTCTTAATACCTACTGTAAAAGCAAACCAGTAAACAAATAGTGTAAATGCCGGTTTGATAATTGCCCAAAATGGACCGATAGCAGCACCCTTATATTGCTTAATTAATTCTGTTTTGGAAAGTCTGAAAATCTGTTTTCCGAAGTGTCTGTGTTCTTTAAATATAGTGAAAATAGTAATCACCGAACCTTTATCAAATAATTTCGTTAATTTCCTTCATATACTATCTTTGTTTTTACAAACAAAACCACCATATATTATAAAGGATTAGAGCCTTAAAGTCAATTGAAGTGAACCATTTTTAGTAAATGTACATAACAAATTTGGCACAATAAATAAAGAGCCACAAAGTTTCTTTGTACTTTGTGACTCTTTTTATAGTTATATTTCTTTACTGGAATTTTCCATTCTTTTGGTTAAAGTTCTCAATGTACAGTTTTTCACAAACTGCCATCTTTCTGATAATGTTTTTTACAGTTTTGTCAAGACCGCTGTGTTCTCTGTAATCGGCAGGATAGATAAAGTCAACTCTATCTCTCAGTAACAAGTCCATAACTTTCTTTGTTACTTCACCTTGATAAACTGCAATAGAAACACCACCATAGGACTTCATCATCTTCATACAAGGTACATCGGAAAGTCCGTCACCTATATAAATCATATTGCAAAATGGAATTCTCTTACTGTCATCCGGCATTGATTTGTTTAAGTCCTCATCATTGGAAATGTCAAGTACACCTTTGTTTATTCTGTACACAAACTGTGTTTTGTTGGTGTAGTTAACGGCAGTTTTAGGGAAAACTGCAAGTCCCTTTTCGTCATAAACAAATTCACAACCAAAGATTTTCTTAAATTCATTGCTGATTGCAGTACCCTCAATAATCTCTTTCAGTCCTGAGGATATTACATAATGTTCAACTATAACATCATTTTCTTCTGCAAAACTGTTAATGCGTTGAAACCACTGCTTAACTCCCGGAAAAAATTCAATTTTGTTGCCTTTTTCTGTTAGGCTTTCCCTAGTTAGTGGAATGTTTCTCTTTTGACTTTCCGATAGCATTGTGTACATATATGCAAGAACAGAATCCATCTGTAGCTTTGTACCAACTTCATTTGTTTTGCTCCAAAATTCACTTGGAGTCATATTTAATGATGGAATAAAGGCATAGTCCTGCATATCCTTTGTACATAATGTTTTGTCAAAGTCATACATTATTGCAATGATAGGTTTTGTATCCATTATAAAACCTCTTAATTATCTCTTTTTCTTAGACTTTTTCTTTTTGTAGTCAGGATCGGCTTTCATAGCAGCCTTTGCTTCTGCTTTAGCTTTCTTTTTCTTTTTGTCCTGAATACCGTAAGGAATAGCAAAACAAGCAAAGATAATAGCAAGTACACCTACTGTTACAATAATAGGAATAAAGTTAAATGGTTCGTCACTGTCCTCATTGTTGGCAGTAGTAGAGTCAGTTGAAGCAACTGTTGTTGCTTCTGTTGCTTCTGTTGCTTCTGTTGCTTCTGTTGCTTCTGTTGCAGTTGTAGTTGACTTTACACCTTCATATGGGTCAGTAGCTGACTTTAGAGAATTTTCCATATTCTTTGTGTACTTTGTAATTTCAACACTTTCAAGTTTAACTTCATTTACAGGAGAACTGCTTTCACCACTACTGTTTGTTATAACTTCACAATTAGAAATTAAATCAACAACATCCATACCGGCAAATACTTGACCGAATACTGTGTAGTCACCATCTAGGTGAGCGTTTTTAACAAGGTTAATAAAGAACTGGCTACCATTAGTGTCAGGACCGGAGTTAGCATAAGCAACTGCACCTCTGATGTTCTTTAGTTCATCAACACATTCATTCTCGAATTCTTTACCCCAACAAGACTCACCACCTGTACCGTCACCATTGGTGTAGTCACCACCTTGAATCATAAAGTTCTTAATAACTCTGTGGAAGATTGAGTTGTTGTACTTCTTTTCTTTTGCAAGAGTTTGGAAGTTTTCAACACCCTTTGGTGCATACTTAGGGAAGAATGACATAGCAATATCACCGTAGTTAGTGTGTAGAACTGCTACTGTGTCACCAACCTTAGGCTTAGCCTCTTGATTGAACTTTGCTGATGCAGTGAATGTAACAGAAAATGCCATTGCACAACATAACAAAGCTGTTAGAAAAATACTAATAGTCTTTTTCATAGAATTTTACCTCTTTCGTTTTTAGTTTAACATTCATATTCTACAATAAAATAGTATGATTTTCAACAATTTTGCAATAAGTTCACAACATTTTCAAATTCACCTATATTTTGTGTTATGATTATTCTTCTTCAGGATAGGTCATACCCCAACTTTTTCTAATATCTGTCATAATATCCATAACATCCTTAGTCATCTCTCTGTTCATTAGGTCATCGCCCTTTGAAAGAGTTTCTTCCATATCCTCAACTTCATACCACAAAGCATTTTTAGTGTCACCACATTCTATTTCTTCTACTTCACCGTCAGTATAAGTGATAACTGCTTTCATACCTTTAGGGTATTCCATAACTTCAATATAGCCGTTTGCACAAGAAATCATTGCTCTTTTTGGTTGTTTTGAATGAAGAGAAAGCATAATAGTTGCCATCTGTTGTTCTTCGTTCATCAGTAGGATAGATGCCTGTTCATCAACACCTGTTTCACAATATTTTACCATACTTGAAACTTTGTTAGGCTTAGACTTCATAAACATTCTTGCAAGAGAAATTGCATAAACACCAATGTCAAGCATTGAACCACCTGCAAGGTTACGATTGAAAAATCTGTTTTTCATATCATAATCCTTGTATGAACCAAAGTTAAGTGTGATTAAGTTAACTTCACCTAGCTTTTCCTCAGCAATTCTCTTTTTCAGTTCCTTATAAATAGGCATATGATATTCTGTCATAGCCTCAGCAAGTACAAGACCTTTTTCCTTAGCAATAGCCATACCCTTATCAAGTTCATTACTGTTTAGGGTAATTGACTTTTCGCAAAGCACATTCTTCCCTTTGTTAAGCGCCTTTTCAATATAATTAATATGTGTGTTATGAGGAGTTGTAATGTAGATAATATCAATGTTTTCATCATTAATCATATCTTCAAAACTGTCATAAACATTTTTGATTTCATATTTTTCTGCAAAGTCCTTAGCCTTGCTTAAAGTTCTGTTTGCTACACCATAAAGCTTTTTGTTGTGGTTCTTCATAGCTAAAGCAAGTTCATTTGCAATAACACCACAACCTAGTACACCCCAATTATAAGTTTTCATAGGTAAAACCTCCATAAAATGTAGTAGACCTTAGGTCAATTCTATAATAATAAATCCTATTATAACTGTCAATAATAGACTATTTTCAAAATTTTTATTTTTTCAATTTTTTAATATTTTAATTTTGTCTGTGGGTAAAGGTGAGAATGATAAATTTGGGTTTGTAGGGGTAAGTAGGTAGTAACAAATTTTAGCAAATAAGGCTCCCTTGTGTA
>OHAJ01001180.1_pt1 | contig 19464 bp, 13 predicted proteins | sample 1577101 | NCBI WGS metagenome assembly OHAJ01 (sample SAMEA3541531, study PRJEB24748) | human gut metagenome | biome: human gut; feature: human-associated habitat; material: faeces | place: China | collected 2012
GACCGAGGCCCGCAATGTTCAGCAGCTGGATCATGAACAGCTTCCACTGGGGCAGAACCACATAGTCCACGCCGTCGTTGATCTTTACGGCAGGCGTTTCACGGTCGTCGGGGCCGAAGGTGTTCTCCACGACCTTGCCGTACAGGAAGTAGCCGCCGATCAGCAAAGCAAGACAGATCAGAAAACTAATCATATTGTCTCCTCCTTACACAATGACACAAAAGGTTTTCCCGGCTGCAGTCCGGGTGCGGCACGGGGGAACTCCCGCTCCGCAGGTACATTTTTTCGCACAAATATAACGGCCATTACTGACAGAAAACGTTTCCGCCTCCGTCATACGACATTATCATATCTCTTTTGTGAAAAAAGTCAACAATCAGAATCGACAAAAACATCACAAAATTTTTTTGCAATTTTCACAGAAAATTCACGTTTTGCTTATTACCGGTAACGATACCGAAAACTCAGAAATCACTGTTTTCCTTGAAATATGGTACTTTTTGGCTACCTTGGTTTCCCCTGACACGTTATTTCGTTTCGTTGAATGAAATTATTTAAATTCCGTCATATGCTCTGCCGTTCGGAATAGCCGACGTCTGTTCGCAGATTTTTCGGGGATATGCCGGGATGCAGAGGGTCTTCCGGATGGTACAACTCTTGCTCCCATCAGGGGTCTTTTCGTTGTGTGCTTCTGTTCAGCAAGGCTGGAAATATGATAACAATTTGAAATATATGCATCGAATTATACGGTTTGTTTTCGCCGTACGGCAACTCATGCAAAGGTATTACGGGTTCCCACGGTCGGTCTGCGGACTGATCGTGGGCATGACAGTGCTATATTTATGTTGATAGCCTTCAGCAGCCTATGATGCTTTTCGCTTTTATTGTCTCCTGCGGGTAACTTCGATGGGAACGTGCCTCCGGCGGCCCGCTTTTCCCAGCAGCCGGAAAAGTGGGCTATCGGAGGCAAGGGAAAAATCTTCTGAACAAAACAGCCTCCCCGCAGCAAAAGAGGGACACGCCCGCCAGCGTGTCCCTCTTTTGTCCCTTCCATCGAGATCTTCTATCCAATATTCCGCCTATCAGTGCCGGGACACACGGTCCCAGTTCTCCGGATCCTCGTACAGCAGCTCAATGTCCTCCATATACTCCGAATCCAGTGGGTTGTCCAGCGCCGCCCGAGCCTCGTACTGCTCCAGCATCCGCCGGGACTTCTCCGGCGGCTGAACCGTACCGGCGCCGGCGATGCAGCCGCCAGGGCAGGCCATGCCCTCCAGCAGATAGCCGTCGTATTTGCCGGACCGGGCCACCCGCAGCATCTGGCGGCAGGCCCGCAAGCCCGCAGCGTACACCGTCTTGACCTCCCGATCCGGATTCTTGGTCTGGATCACCTTCTCCACGGCCTTAGCCACGCCGCCGGAGGCAGCAAAGCCCACGCCGGGAGCCGACGCCTTATAGTGAGCCTCCGTATCAGGGATTTGGGAGAAGTCGATATCCTTGGCGGCGAACATTCCCCGCAGCTCCTCAAAGGTCAGCACGAAGTCCACCTCGCTGCGGACGCTGCGGCGGCTGGCCTCCAGCTTCTTGGCGGCGCAGGGGCCAATAAAGGCGATCTTGCAGTCGGGGTGCTTCCGCTTCTGGAGTCGGGCCGTCAGCACCATGGGGGTCATGGTCATGGAGATGTACGGTGCAAAGCCGGGGAACTCCTTCTTGGCCATGACGGACCATGCCGGGCAGCAGGAGGTTGCCATAAAGGGCTGTCTGGCGGGGACGTGCTCCATGAACTCCTCCGCCTCCTCCACGGCGCAGAGGTCGGCGCCCACCGCCACCTCCTCCAGTCCTTCGAAGCCCAGCTGTTTCATGGCGGTGAGGATCTGGCCGGGGGTGACCTTTTCACCAAACTGGCCCCAGAAGGCCGGGGCGATGATGGCGATGACCTTCTCCCCCTTCTTGATGGCGTGGATCAGCTGGAAGATCTGGCCCTTGTCCACAATGGCGCCGAAGGGGCAGTTCACCAGACACTGGCCGCAGTTGACGCATTTTTCATGGTCGATGTCCGCCCGGCCATACTGGTCCTTGCCGATGGCGTTCATGCCGCAGGCCTCCTGACAGGGCCGCAGGAATTTGATGATGGCCTGATAGGAGCAGGCCTCCTTGCAGCGGCCGCACTTGATGCATTTGGTCTGATCGATGCGGGCCCGGCCATGCTCCAGCTCGATGGCGCCCTTGGGGCAGGACTGATAGCAGTGCTTGGCCAAGCACCCCTGACAGGCCTGCGTCACCTCGTAGTGGGTGTCCGGGCAGGCGTGACAGGCGTACTTGATGATGTTGATCAGCGGTGGATCGTAGTACTTTTCGGAGATGGCGCTAGCCTCCACGCCGTCGGAGATCATGTTCTCCTCCGTCACGTCCCGCAGCGGCAGACCCATGGCCAGCCGGATGCGCTCACCAACGATGGCCCGCTCCAGAAAAATGGATTCCCGATAGGTCCCCACCTCACCGGGGATGATCTCATAGGGCAGCTTCTCCATGCGGGAGCAGTAGTCCCCACCCTCATAAGCCAGCTTTGCCACAGCGGCAAAGACCTGCTTACGCAGTGCCTCCACGTTGCAGTACAAATTTCTCATGTGTTCCCTCGCTAAGTTCCCGTTAAGTTCCAAATGCATCATGCTCTGCCGACAGCCCGGCACTTTTCACGCATATTATAGCAGATGTCCTCCATTCTTGGCAATAGAAGCTTCTGTTTTATTATTAAAATAATAAATAATCATTACAGCCTGAATATCCCCTCTTGACGGCCCTGCTGCCAGCGTGGTAAGCTAATCCATACCATGGATACAGAAAAATTCTCCCCTATGGAGGTGCCGCTATGGACATTCGGGAATATACCTCCCCCACCCTGCCGGTGGCTCAATTCGTGGAGCGGTATGTGGACACCGCCCACTATGACACCGGGTGCCGGGGGTGTGATAACTACGGGCAGGTGTGGGTATGTCCCCCCTATGATTTCTCCGTGCCCGACTACTGGGGCGGGTTCCGGGAGGTCTGCCTGCGGGGCGTGCAGCTCCGGTTCTCCCCGGAGGAGCAGGCCCGCAGCTATGATCCGGAGGAGCTGGCGGAGCGACTACGGCAGCTGTTCTCCCGGACGGCCCGGCAGATGATCCTCCGGCTGCGGGAGGAGTATCCCCGGTCGGATATCCTCACCGTGGGCGGGTGCCATCTGTGCGAGCAATGCACCCGGCCGGAGGGCCGGCCCTGCCGGTATCCGGAGGGCATCGGCTATACGCTGGAGTCTTTGGGCTGCGACGTGTCCACTGCGGCGGAGCAGCTGCTGGGCTGGCCGCTTCTGTGGAGCCGGAAGGGATGCCTGCCGGAGTATATGGCACTGGTCTGCGGCGTGCTGATACGGTGAGAGACGGTCTTGCCATGATCGCCGCCGAGGGTAAAAATAAAGTCCGGAAACGGCTGGTTTCCGGACTTTATTTATTATAATACAGAAGAAACTCAAACCAGGAACTTCGCCAGTCCCAGCACCAGCGGCATAGTGATCATGGACAGCAGCGTCTGCACCGCCACCAGCGACGGTGCCAGAGACACATCCTTGTCGAACTTGGCGGCGAACATCCCCAGCAGCGCCGCCGGAGGTGTGCTGGCCGCAATGACCACCGCCAGCGTCACGCCGGAGTCCAGCCGCATCAGCATACACACCCCCAGTGCCAGCAGCGGCAAAATCACCAGCCGCAGTGCCGCCGACACCCAGAAGCTGGCCCCGTGCAGCGCCCGGCGGAAATCCGCCTGAGACAGCTGGTAGCCAATGACCACCATGGGCAGGGGCGTATTCATGTCGGAGAGATATGTAATGGGGGATAGAATGATCTCCGGCAGAGTGATCTGCAGCAGGTACAGCACCATGGCGATGACCACTCCGACCACACCGGGATTCATCAGCAGTGTGCGCCATGAGAACGCCATCTTGCCGCCCTTCACCAGCTGGATGCCCAGCGTCCAAGTCAGGACGGTGAACACCAGCAGATAGGCCGAGCCGTAGAACACACCCAGCGAACCCAGGATAGCCGTCTGCAGCGGCACTGCCATGAAGCCGCAGTTGGAGAAAATGGCGGAAAACCGGAAGAAGCTCTTTCGCATGGGATCCCGGTCCCGGATGACCAGTTCACTGACCAGAATATTGATGCCGTGGATCACCAGCGCCGCCAGCAGCGCTACCCAAAAATTGTGGAAGGTCTCCGTCTCCAGCGGCCGCTGGAACACCACGATGAGGATACAGGGGGACACCACATACATCAGCAGATTGGACATGGACACCGCACCCTTGTGGGTGATGAGGTGCAGCTTCCCCAGCACGAAGCCCGTGCCGATCATGAGGAACAGGATCAGCACCTGTGTGCCTACCGAGAGAAATGATTCGATCATACCGGATTCCTTCCCGCCCACAGGGGGCTGCGTACACACACAGCCGGGACAGACGGCTTGCGCCGTCTGTCCCGGTGGGTCACGCTGTGATTTTTTCTATCTGTATTTTAGTCCTTGTTGTAGCTGTGCGCCAGCGCCACATAGGTCTCATAGCGGGCATCCGCCTCCACCTGAGCCTCGGCAAAGAGCTTGGCCGCCGTCTCCGGATACTTGATCTTCAGGCCGGCATAGCGGACCTCGCCGTTGAAGAACTCCTCCACAGGCACAGAGGGCTTCTTATAGTCCAGAGAGAAGGGCTTTTCGGTCTTGTTGGGATCGTAGCGGTACAGGGGCCACAGGCCGCAGTCCACAGCCTTCTTCATTTCGGCCTGCACGTTGTTCATGCCGGCCTTGATGCCGTGGTTGATGCAGGGGGCGTAGGCGATGACGATGGAGGGACCCTTGTGGGCCACAGCCTCGGTGACGGCCTTCATCAGCTGAGCGGGATTGGCGCCCATGGCTACGGATGCCACATACACGTTGGGATAGGTCATCATCAGACGGCCCAGATCCTTCTTGGCGGTCTTTTTGCCGCCGTCAGCGAACTTGGCGGAGGCGCCCACAGGCGTGGCCTTGGAGGACTGGCCGCCGGTGTTGGAGTACACCTCGGTATCCACCACAAAGACATTGATGTCCTCGCCGGAGGCCATGACGTGATCCAGACCACCGTAGCCGATGTCGTAGGCCCAGCCGTCGCCGCCGAAAAGCCATACCACCTTCTTGCCCAGCTGATCCTTGTTCTTCAGCAGCTTCTCGGCCAGCTCGGCAGCCTCACCGGTGAGGGAGGCGGACTCCAGAGCCGCCGTCAGCTTGCGGGCATCGGCATCGTTGGCATCCAGATCGTCGAAGGAGGACAGCCAAGCGTGGATGGCACCCTCCAGCTCCGTGCCGGGGACCAGGGGCAGCAGCTGCTGAGCCACCTGCTTGACATAGGCCCGGCGCTGCTTGGTAGCCAGCACCACACCCAGACCGTTCTCGGCCTGATCCTCGAACAGGGTGCCATAGAAGGCAGGGCCACGGCCCTCCTTGTTCTTGGTATAGGGCAGGGACGGGAATGCACCGGCCCAAGCCAGAGAGCAGCCCACGCCGTTGACCCAGTAGGTCTTTTCGCCGTACAGCTGGGTGATGAGCTTGGCATAGGGGGTCTCGCCGCAGCCGGCGCAGGCGCCGGAGAACTCCACCAGCGGCTGGCTGAACTGGCTGCCCTTGAGGGTCTTGCGGTCGAACACACCGGGCTTGTCCTTCAGGGACAGGGCATAGTTCCAATTGGTTTCATCATACATAGTATCATCCACAGGCTGCATCGTCAAGGCCTTATCCTTGGCAAGGCAGGAAGCGGCGCAGCTGCCGCAGCCGGTGCAGTCCAGCGTGCTGACCTGCAGGCGGTACTGCAAGCCCTTGGCTCCCTTAGCGGGAACGGTGGTGAAGCCGGCGGGAGCCGCAGCGGCCTCCTCCTCGTCCACCAGATAGGCCCGGATGGCGGCATGGGGGCAGACAAAGGTACACTGGTTGCACTGCAGGCACTTGTTGCTGTCCCACTGGGGCAGGAAGGCGGCAATGCCACGCTTGTCGTACTTGGAGGTACCCAGCGGATAGGTGCCGTCCTGATAGGGCAGGAAGGCGGACACGGGCAAATCGTCGCCACGCTGACGGTTGCAGGGGACCACGATGTTCTTCACCACATCCGGCAGGCTCTCGTCCACGGTGCGGTCGTCGGCGGCATTCGCCCAGTCAGCGGGAACGTTGACCTTCACAGGGCTGTTGATACCGGCGTCCACGGCGGCCATGTTCATGTTGACCACCTTTTCGCCCTTCTTGGCGTAGGTCTTTTGCACAGCCTCCTTCATATGGCGCACGGCGTCCTCCACCGGCATCACACCGGAGAGCTTGAAGAAGGCGGCCTGCAGGATCATGTTGGCGTGGTTGCCCAAGCCCAGCTCACGGGCCAGACGGTTGGCGTCCACGATATAGAACTGCACGTTGTGGCGGGCGATGTACTGCTTGACGTCGCCGGGCAGCTTCTCCGCCAGCTCCTCCTCGGTCCAGGAGGTGTTCAGCAGGAAGGTGCCGCCGTCCTTGATCTCGTGGATCATATCATAGCGGGTGATGTAGGACTGGGAGTGACAGGCCAGAAAATCCGCCGCCTTGATGAGATAGGTGGAGCGGATGGGGTTCTTACTGAACCGCAGGTGGCTCTTGGTGATGCCGTAGGACTTCTTGGAGTCGTACTCGAAGTAGGCCTGCGTATACATACCGGCGTAGTCGCCGATGATCTTGGCGGAGTTCTTGTTAGCGCCCACCGTACCGTCGGAGCCCAGACCCCAGAACTTGCAGGACACGGTGTCGGCGGACTCGGTGATGAGAGGCTCATGGACATCCAGAGACAGATGGGTCACATCGTCGTTGACGCCGATGGTAAACAGATGCTTGCCACTCTCGTCCTTCATGTTGTCAAATACGGCCTTCAGCTGGGCGGGTGTCACGTCCTTGGAGGCCAGACCATAGCGGCCGCCGTAGATCTCCGGAGCATCGGCACGGTTGGCAAAGGCGGCGCACACATCCAGATACACAGCGCCGGCAATGGCACCCGGCTCCTTGGAGCGGTCCATGGCGGCGATCTTCTTCACCGTCTTGGGCAGGGCGTTCAGGAAATACTCCATGTCGAAGGGGCGGAACAGATGGATCTGCATCAGGCCCACCTTCTCGCCCTTGGCACACAGATAGTCCACCACCTCACGGGCGCACTCGCAGGCGGAGCCCATCATCACCATGACACGGTCGGCATCCTCGGCACCATAGTAGTTGAAGATGTGGTAGTCCCGGCCGGTGATCTCGTTGATGCCCTGCATATACCCCTCCACCACAGCGGGGATGCTGTCATAGGCGCCGTTGTTGGCCTCCTGAGACTGGTAGTAGACGTCGGGGCCCTGCACGGTGGTACGCATCACCGGATGCTCCGGGTTCATGGCGATGGCATGATAGTCCTCCAGCGCCTGACGGTCCAGCAGCTTCTCCACCTTGTCCAGATCGATGACCTCGATCTTCTGGATCTCGTGGCTGGTGCGGAAGCCGTCGTGGAAGTGGATGAAGGGTACACGGGTCTTGATAGTGGTCAGGTGGGCCACGGCGGCCAGATCCATGACCTCCTGCACGCTGCCGGTGGACATCATGGTGACGCCGGTGGTACGGCAGCTCATGACATCCTGATGGTCACCGAAGATGTTGTTGGCGTGCTGGGCCACGGAACGGGCCGCCACGTGGAACACGGCGGGCATCCGGTGACCGGCCATGATGTACAGGTTGGGGATCATCAGCAGCAGACCCTGCGAGGAGGTGAAGGTGGTGGCCAGCGCACCGGCCTCCGCCACGCCGTGGAGGGCGCCGGCAGCGCCCGCCTCGGACTGCATCTCCACCAGCCGCACCGGCTGGCCGAACATATTCTTCTTACCGGCGGCAGACCACTCATCCACCTTCTCGCTCATGGGAGAGGAGGGGGTGATGGGGTAGATACCGGCTACATCGGTGAAATGGTAGGCAACGGTGGCACAGGCCTCGTTACCGTCCATGGTTTTCATGATTTTCTTATCGGACATTACATTGCCTCCTAACGTATCCGTCGCCCGGCAGCAGCCGGTGCGGCATTTTTCTATCTGTCGGATGCTGAGTTACGCCTTGATGATAGCGCCCTCGTCGGCAGAGGCAGCCACCTTGGCATACAGCCGCAGATAGCCGTTGGGGATGTTCTTCTTGGGCAGCTTCAGCGTCTTGTAGCGCTCAGCGATCTCCTCGTCGGAGACGTGCAGCTCCAGAACGCCCTCATCCACGTCGATGAGGATCTCGTCGCCGTCGTGAACGATGGCCAGAGGACCGCCCTCGGCAGCCTCCGGAGAGATATGTCCCACGAAGCAGCCGTTGTTGGTGCCGGAGAACCGACCGTCGGTGATCAGGGCAGCGGACTTGCTCAGGCCCACGCCGTACATATACTTCATGGCCTTGAACATCTCACGCATACCGGGGCCGCCCTTGGGGCCCTCGTAGCGGATGACCACCACGTCGCCGGCCTGGATCTTGCCGCCCAGGATGGCCTCCTCGGCCTCCTCCTCGCTGTTGTAGCACTTGGCCTTACCCACAAAGCGGTGCATGGAGGGATCGATGGCACCGGGCTTGGACACGGCGGTACGGGGGCAGAGGTTGCCATGCAGCACGGCCACGCCGCCGGTCTTGGAGAAGGGCTCCTCCACCGTCTTGATGATGGTGGGATCCTCCGGGTACTCGTAGACGTAGCCGGCCAGATTCTCGGCCAGCGTCTTGCCGCTGACGGTCATGACGGAGGTATCCAGCAGGCCGCCCAGATGCTGCATGACACGGGGGATACCGCCGGCCCGGTAGAAGGCCTCCATCTCCGGCTTGGCAGCGGGATTGACCTTGGCGATCTGGGGCGTGGTCTTGGTGAGGGCCTCGAACTCCTCCAGCACGTTCATATCCAGCTCCGCCTCGTTGGCAATGGCGGGCAGATGCAGCACGGCGTTGGTGGAGCCGCAGATGGCCATGGTCACCTTGATGGCGTTGCGGATGGCCTCCTTGGTGAGGATCTGGCGGGCGGTGATGCCCTTCTTGCACAGCTCCACAATGGCACGGCCGGACTCGAAGGAGTGGCGCAGACGGCCGGCGTAAGCAGCGGGGATCAGAGCGCCGCCGGGCAGGGTCATGCCCAGTGCCTCGGACACGCAGCACATGGTGTTGGCGGTGCCAAGGAAGGAACAGGAGCCGCAGCCGGGACAGGCGGTGTTCTCCAGAGAGTTGTACTCGCACTCGGTGATCTTACCGGCCTTCAGCATACCCAGGGCCTCGGAGATGGAGGTCAGGTCGGACTTACGGCCGTCGAACTCGATGCCGCCCAGCATGGGACCGCCCACGCAGACAATGCAGGGGATATCCAGACGAGCCGCCGCCATCAGCATGGCAGGCACGATCTTATCGCAGGAGGCCAGCAGCACCAGACCGTCCAGCCGGTGGGCCTGTGCCATGATCTCCACGGAGTCGCAGATGATCTCACGGGAGGGCAGAATGTAGTGCATACCCTCATGGCCCTGTGCCACGCCATCGCAGGCAGCGATGGTGCCGAACTCCACAGCGGTGCCGCCGGCGGCATAGATGCCGTTTTTCACATACTCAGCCACCTTGTCCAGATTGTAGTGGCCGGGAACCAGCGTGTTCCAGGTGTTGGCAATGCCGATCAGGGGCTTGCCCTCCTTCAGTTCGCTGTCCGTGTAGCCCATGGACTTGAACAGGGAGCGGGCAAATGCGCTGTCCTCCATGCCAAGGATCGCCTTACTACGGTTTTCCATTGTGTTTCCTCCTTCAAATATGACATATCTCTTTTTCTTATGTTACTGGCCGCAGGCTGCGGCTTGGTTTGGCGATTATTCTATAATACCGTTTACCGTTCTGAAAATATTATAAAATCCATGGTGCCTTTTGTCAATAGGATATCTTCTGCTTTTCTAAAAAACTTGACTGTTTTCCGGTATTAGTTGACTTTATCTGTGAGAAGGTCTATAATGGTCTGAATTAGATTGGTTCGCAATGTTCTATGATACAGAACGAACAAGGAAGGAAAAGATATGGCAACCACAAAAACCATCCAGTCGGTGGAGCGGGCCTTCTCCATTCTGGAATACCTTCAACAGTGCGGCGGCGGAGAGCGCAGCGTCAAGGAGATCGCTGATGCACTGGAGCTGAACAAGAGTACCGCCTTCGGCCTCATCAACACCCTGACCACGCTGGGCTACCTGCAGCAGAACGCAGATAACCAGAAGTATGTGCTGAGCCTGAAGCTGCTGAGCTTCTCCAACACCATCAAGGTCCAGAACAGCATCATCCGCACCGTCCACCCCTATCTGGAGCAGATCAGCCTGAAATACGGCGAGATCGCCCACTGCGGCGTGGCTCAAGGGGACAGCGTCATCTATGTGGACAAGGTGGAGTCCAGCCGGTCGCTGTCTATCAACACCCAGATCGGCACCAAAAACTACCTCCACTGCACCGGCGTGGGCAAGTGTATTCTGGCCTATATGCCGGAGGATGAGCAGCAGCACATCCTCGCCGGACCCCTGAAGGCTCTGACCTTCAACACCATCGTGGACCCCCGTCAGCTTCAGGCGGAGCTGCGGCACATCCGGGCCGACGGCTACGCCATGGACAACGAGGAGGTGGAGGTGGGTCTGTCCTGCGTGGCAGTGCCGGTGTTCTCCGCACCGGGGCAAGTCTCCTGCTCCATCAGCATCTCCGGCATGACCCCCCGTGTCCGCACCGCCCTGCGGGGTGGACTGCTGGATGATCTGAGGCAGGCCTCCGCCGACATCTCCCGCAGTCTTTACGGCTATCAGCCCGCCGGTGACCTCCTGTAACGGGTCCTGCGATCCAACTGTATACCGATCGTCTCACAAAGCGGAGGGGAAACATGGTTTCCCCCTCCGCTTTCTTTTGCCTCAGTGCCGCACAGCAGACGGCAAATCTCACACGGAAGGATCCATTCACTCCTTCCGCAATTTTTTAATAGCACGTCACGCCGCCGTCGATGGGCAGGTTCACGCCGTTGAGGAAGGACGCCTCGTCGCTGGCCAGATACAGCACCGCATTGGCCACATCCTCCACGGAGGTCAGGCGGCCCAGCGGGATCTCGTTGAGCCGGGCCTGCTTCTTCACCGGGTCCGCCATCAGAGCCGCCACAAAGGGCGTGTCCACGGTGGCGGGATGGATGGAGTTGCAACGGATGTTGTCCTTGCCATACCGGGCTGCCACAGACTTGGTCAGCAGGGTGATAGCACCCTTGGTGGCCGTGTATGCCTCCGGGGTGTTCATATGGCCGACAAGGCCGCAGATGGAGGAGGTATTGATGATAGCGCCGCCCCCCTGCTTCCGCATCACCGGCAGAACATACTTGGTGGCAAGAAAGACGCTGGCGGTATTGACCTCCATCATCTTCATCCACTCGTCCTTCACCATTTCCTCGATGGGCTTGCGGATGTTGATGCCGGCGTTGTTCACCACCACATCCAGCCGTCCGCTCTCGGAGACGATGCGCTCTACGATGGTCTTCCACTCCTCCTCGCTGGTGACATCCGCCACGGCGCCGTGGGCCTTGCCGCCCTGACGCTTCAGCTCCTCCACCAGCTGGTCGATCCTCTCCTGCACCAGATCCAGGATCCAGACCTCGGCCCCATTCCGGGCCAGCAGCTTCGCCTGTGCCGAGCCGATGCCGCCTGCACCGCCGGTGATAACGATGACCTTATTCTGTACGTTCATGTTAGATCCCTCCCTTTCGTGCGTTACGCTCTGGTTTCCTTATCCTTCCACGCCTTGGCGGGGTTCTGCACGCCCATCTTGCCGCCGCTGATCTCCAGCGTGGTGCCGGTGATATAGCGGGCATAGTCCGATGCCAGAAACGCCAGCGCCCACGCCACATCCATGGGCTCACCGAAGGTCTGCATGGCGATGGCGCTCTTCATGGCCTCGCCGTTGCTGACGGTAAGTGCGTGGGTCATGTCCGTATCGATGACGCCGGGGATATACCCATTGACTCGGATGCCGTAGGGGGCCAGCTCCGCTGCCAGCGTGTTCACCATGGACTTTACGGCGGACTTGGTGGCGGCATACACACCGCTGCCCACAGAGGGGAACACCGCCGCAAAGGAGGAGGCCAGCAGCATGACGCCGCCCTTATCCTTCATGGCCTCATACGCAATGCGTGCGCCCAGATACACCGACTTCATGTTGGTGTCCACCGTCTTGTCCCAGACGTTCTCCGGGGTGTCGATGATGCTGTACTGGGGATAGACACCGGCGTTGCTGACCCAGATGTCCAGCCCGCCCAGTGCTTCCTCGGCGTGGCGGGCAAAGCCCTTCAGGGACTCTCCGTCGGACACGTCGCAGGTCTCGCCGAAGGCGGTGATGCCCTGCGCCTTCAGCCTCTCCAGCGCTGCAGCCAGCTTCGTGGGATTGGTACCGCAGATGGCCACCTTGGCCCCCAGCTGGCCGAACAGCTGGGCGCAGGCCAAGCCGATGCCGGCGGTACCGCCGGTGACGACGGCCACCTTGTTGTCAAAACGGATGTTCATGCTCATGACAGGATTCTCCTTTCTATGGTTCCGGTCCCCCGGAAAAAAGCGGCCGGGGACGCCCCGGTGAACGGAGCGTCCCCGGCTGGGAATGCACGTTTGATTCAGTTACGCAGAGATCAGCCAAAGACGCCTACGGCGTTAAGGATGACCACGGCGATCAGGCAGATCACGGAAGCCACGGCGCAGGGTACCGTGACGTACTTCACGGACTGCTTGGTATTCAGGTGGAAGAACTGACCCATGACCCAGAAGCCGGAGTTGTTGTAGTGGTTGCCCATCAGGGTACCACTGCCGATGGCCAGCACGGCGGCCAGAGAAGACAGGCCCAGGTCGGGCATCATGGGCAGCACGATGGCGGCTGCGGTCATGCCGGCGGTGGTCATGGAACCCACGGAGGTCATCATGATAGCGGCAATGGCCCAAGGCACCAGAATGGCGGGGATGGGGCTGTCAGCGATGAGCTTGGACAGGGGCTCCAGAGCGGGGGAATTCTTCAGCACGTTACCGAAGGCGCCGCCCATAGCGGTGATCAGCAGGGGAGACAGGCAAACCACCAAGCCACGGGCCACCCACTTGTTGAGCATGACCTCGCCCAGCTTGGCCTTAGGCTCATTGTAGGTGTCGGCGTACACGCCCAGCACCATCTTGCGCTGCTTGTAGCCCAGATAGAAGGAGTACAGCAGGCCGATGGACAGAGCGATGACCTTGTTGCCGATGGTGGTGCAGATGGTGTAGATAGCGCTGCCCTCGGCGGCATACATCTGAGCGAAGGAGGACACGGAGATCAGCAGCACAGGCAGCAGCAGGGGCAGAAAGCCCTCACCGGTGTGGGGCAGGCCGGGATCCTTGATGAGGATGTCATCCACGCTGTCGGAACCGGTCTCCTCCATGCCACGAACGAACTCAGGATTGGGCTCGATCCACTCCTTCTCCGTCCACTTCCGCAGCAGGAAGTAGGTGCCGAAGAAGCCCACGAAGCTGATGACCAGACCCCAGACGATGGTCATACCCAGATCGCTGCCGAACATCAGCGCAATGGCCAGGATGCCGGGGGTGGGAGGCACCAGACCGTGGGTCAGGAACAGGCCCAGACCGGTGAAGGAAGCCATGGTGGACATGGAAATGTGCTTACGCTTGGAGAGCATAGAGGCAATGGGCGCTGTCAGCACCATGGTGATATCCCCGAAAACGGGGATAGACATGATGAAGGCCGTCAGGGCCGGAGCCAGCTCCATGCGCTTACCACGGAACAGCTTGATAAAGAAGTTTGCAATGACCTTGGCGGCGCCAGTATCCTCGATGGCCATGGAAATGATGGCGCCAAGGATGATGGTGATGCCCACGCTGCCCAGCGTGCCGCCAAAACCGTTGCTGATGTAATCCACGGAACCGGTGACGCCGTAACCCAGGGCGATACCAGTACCCAGCGCAGCAATAAACAGCGCCAGCACGGGATGCATCTTTGCTTTGACGATCATCAGCACCAGAGCTGCGATCGCCACTACCAGAATCAGAATGAATACTCCAGCAGACATAGTGTTTTCTCCTTTTCAGATTTTCTCTCTGACTTGCAGCAGGCTCTCTGCCCGCTTACTCATGCGACACCTTCTCCCTTGCGCCGCATCGGTAAGCGGATATTTCCGTTCGCCGTTCTACAATGTCGATGCCCGTATTTTATTCCCAAATGGGTCATTTGTCAATATCCTCTGCCGTATTTTGTCGTTATTTACATATTTCTTTTCTTGTTTTGTACATTTCAGAGAAAGTTCCTGTGGGCATACTATTTTGCATACAAAAGTGGTGTCATTGCTCTCATCCTCTTGCGTTTCTCGTTCTATTATGCAGAATGAGAAACGCATCTTGTACTAAACATCGCACACCGAACTCTGCCCTCCGCGCTTTATGCTTTCCCCCAACCGGCCCGCCCTTTTCTCACTGGCCTAAAAGAATACACTCCTCTCCTTCACGCTCCATAGAATCTCGCCCCTATTAGAACCCCTTGCTGCACTTTCTTCTCCCCCGCTCTCCCCCACGTCGCATTGCTCAGTTCTTCGCTTTGTAAGAAGATGTCGCCTCCGATTGGAATGCATCTCCCTAAACGGCATAAAAATAAGGCGCAAGCGGTTTCCGCTTGCGCCTTATCTCATACTATTTCACCCTTGGCTGCACCGATGGTGTGCCGTTGGGGTCACAGCTCTTCGTTCAATCAGTCCTGGTTGATGGCGATGACAACACCGGAACCGACGGTACGGCCGCCCTCACGGATAGCGAAACGCAGACCGGTCTCGATAGCGATGGGGGTGATCAGCTCCACGTTCATGTCGACGTTATCGCCGGGCATGCACATCTCAGTGCCCTCGGGCAGGGAGATGATGCCGGTCACGTCGGTGGTACGGAAGTAGAACTGGGGACGATAGTTGTTGAAGAAGGGGGTGTGACGGCCACCCTCGTCCTTGGTCAGAACGTACACCTGACCAACGAACTTGGTGTGGGGATGAATGGAACCGGGCTTGGACAGAACCTGACCACGCTCGATCTCGGTCTTAGCCACGCCACGCAGCAGAGCGCCGATGTTGTCGCCAGCCTCAGCGTAGTCCAGCAGCTTGTGGAACATCTCGATACCGGTAACGGTGGTCTCACGCTTCTCGTCGGACAGACCAACGATCTCGACCTTCTCGTTCAGGTTCAGCACGCCACGCTCCACACGACCGGTAGCAACGGTACCACGGCCGGAGATGGTGAACACGTCCTCGACGGGCATCAGGAAGGGCATATCCTCCTTGCGGTCGGGGGTGGGGATCCAAGTGTCAACAGCGTCCATCAGCTCCTTGATGCAGGCATACTCAGGAGCGTTGGGATCGGTGGACTCGGAGATCAGGGCGTTCAGAGCGGAACCACGGATGATGGGGGTGTCATCGCCGGGGAAGCCGTAGAAGTCCAGCAGCTCACGGACCTCCATCTCCACCAGCTCCAGCAGCTCCTCGTCGTCCACCTGGTCGCACTTGTTCAGGAACACCAGCACAGAGGGCACGTTCACCTGACGGGCCAGCAGCAGATGCTCACGAGTCTGAGCCATGGGGCCGTCAGTGGCAGCGATGACCAGGATAGCGCCGTCCATCTGGGCAGCACCGGTGATCATGTTCTTGATATAGTCGGCGTGACCCGGGCAGTCCACGTGAGCATAGTGACGGTTGGCCGTCTCATACTCGACGTGGGCAGTGTTGATGGTGATACCACGCTCACGCTCCTCGGGAGCCTTATCGATGGAAGAGTAGTCGGTGTACTCAGCACCGCCCTGCAGCGCCAGGTACTTGGTGATGGCAGCGGTCAGAGTGGTCTTACCATGGTCGATGTGACCGATGGTGCCGATGTTAACATGGGGCTTGTTTCTCTCAAATTTCTGCTTGGCCATTTGAAATGATCCTCCTTAACAGTTTTGCAAATTCTTAAAGTGCAATGTTTTGCTCGACATTGCTATTTTACAGTATCTGCGGCAGAAAAGCAACCTAAAATTTAGGATTTACGCCTCATGGCCGCTGCGCTTGCTGACCAGCTTCTCCTGCAGACTCTTGGGCAGCTCCACATAGTGGCTGGGTTCCATGGTGTACTGACCACGGCCCTGGGTGCGGGAGCGCAGGTTGGTAGCATAGCCGAACATCTCGGACAGGGGGACAAAGGCATCGATCTGCTGGGCGCCGGAGCGCATCTCGTAGCCCTGAATCTGGCCACGGCGGGCATTCAGATCACCGATGACGTCGCCCATATACTCGTCGGGTACGATAACGCACACCTTCATGATGGGCTCCAGCAGGACGGGATCCGCCTCACGCATAGCCTCTTTGAAGGCCATGGAGCCGGCGATCTTAAAGGCCATTTCGGAGGAGTCCACCTCGTGGTAAGAACCATCGTACAGCGTGACCTTCACATCCACCACGGGATAGCCGGCCAGCACGCCCGCCTGCATGGCGCCCTGAATACCGGCGTCGATGGCGGGGATATACTCCTTGGGAATGGCGCCGCCCACGACGGCATTGACAAACTCGTAGCCCTTGCCGGACTCGTTGGGCTCCAGCGTGATCTTCACGTGACCGTACTGACCGGAGCCACCGCTCTGGCGCTTGTACTTGGTCTCGTGGTTGACCTTCTTGCGGACGGTCTCCTTGTAAGCCACTTGGGGAGCGCCCACATTGGCCTCTACCTTGAACTCACGCAGCAGACGGTCCACGATGATCTCCAGATGCAGCTCACCCATACCGGCGATGATGGTCTGACCCGTCTCCTCGTCGGTGTAGGCCCGGAAGGTGGGATCCTCCTCGGCCAGCTTGGCCAGAGCGATGCCCATCTTCTCCTGACCGGCCTTGGTCTTGGGCTCGATGGCCACACGGATCACGGGCTCGGGGAATTCCATGGACTCCAGAATGATGGGGTTCTTCTCATCGCACAGGGTATCACCCGTGGTGGTGTTCTTCAGGCCCACCATGGCGGCGATGTCGCCGGCATAGACGGTCTCCAGATCCTCACGGTGATTGGCGTGCATCTGCAGCAGACGACCCACACGCTCACGCTTGTTCTTGGTGGCATTGAGCACCGCAGAACCTGTGTTCAGCGTACCGGAGTACACACGGAAGAAGCTCAGACGGCCCACATAGGGGTCGGTCATGATCTTGAAGGCCAGAGCAGCGAAGGGCTCGTCGTCGGAAGCGTGACGGTCCTCCTCCTCCTCGGTCTTGGGGTTGACGCCCTTGATGGCCTCGATATCGGTGGGGGCGGGCATATAGTCCACCACGGCATCCAGCAGCTTCTGGACGCCCTTGTTGCGGTAGGAAGAACCGCAGGTGACAGGCACCATTTCCACAGCCAGCGTGGCCTTACGGATGGCGGCACGGATCTTGGAAGCAGGGATCTCCTGACCCTCCAGATACATCTCCATGATCTCATCATCGAACATGGAAACGGCGTCCAGCAGCTTCTCACGATACTCGTTGGCCAAGTCCACCATGTCCTCAGGGATGGGCTCCACACGCATATCCTTGCCCAGCTGATCGTAGTAGATATCAGCATCCATCTCCACCAGATCGATGATACCCTTGAAGGTATCCTCCTTCCCGATGGGCAGCTGGATGGGTACGGCGTTGCACTTCAGACGATCATGGATCATGTCCAGCACGTGATAGAAATCAGCGCCGGTGATGTCCATCTTATTGACGTAGATCATGCGCGGAACATTGTAATGGTCCGCCTGACGCCACACCGTTTCCGTCTGTGGCTCGACACCGCCCTTGGCGCAGAGGACGGTCACGCAGCCGTCCAGCACGCGCAGGCAGCGCTCCACCTCGGCAGTGAAGTCGACATGGCCCGGCGTATCGATGATGTTGATGCGCGTATCCTTCCAGAAGCAGGTGGTAGCAGCGCTCGTGATGGTGATACCGCGCTCCTGCTCCTGCACCATCCAGTCCATCGTGGCGTTGCCTTCATGGGTCTCGCCGATTTTGTAGTTGACGCCGGTATAGAAGAGAATACGCTCGGTAGTCGTCGTCTTACCCGCATCAATGTGCGCCATGATGCCGATGTTTCTGGTTTTTTCAAGTGAATATGATCTGGGCATAAATCTCTACCTTTGCTGAAATTACCAACGATAGTGGGCGAAGGCCTTGTTGGACTCGGCCATCTTGTGCGTATCCTCGCGCTTCTTGACAGAGCCGCCGACACCGTTGGTGGCGTCGATGATCTCAGCAGCCAGACGAGCAGACATGGTCTTCTCGCCACGGGCGCGGCTGTAAGCGGTCAGCCAGCGCAGGCCGAGGGTCTCGCGGCGGGCAGGGCTAACTTCCAGAGGAACCTGATAGTTAGCGCCGCCGACACGGCGGGTCTTGCACTCGAGGTTAGGCATGATGTTCTCCATTGCCTTCTCGAACATCTCGAGCGGGTCGTTGCCGGTCTTTTCCTTCACGATGTCGAATGCATCGTAAACGATCTCCTGCGCAACACCTTTCTTGCCATCCAGCATGATGTAGTTGACCAGGCGGGTGACAACCTTGGAATTGTAAATAGGATCGGCCAGAACTTCGCGTTTCGCGACATTACCTCTTCTGGGCATCTTTCTTCCCTCCTTCACATTAATGATATCATCGGTACTCGAAAGTTAAAGAAAACTCCCGTTATGCCACAAAAGGGTCAGCTGACCATTTTATGGCGAAAAGATGTTTCCTTACTTCTTGGCACCGGCCTTGGGACGCTTTGCGCCGTATTTGCTGCGAGCCTGGTTACGGTTTGCAACACCCTGAGTATCCAGAGTACCACGGATGATGTGGTAACGGACACCGGGCAGGTCCTTAACACGACCGCCACGGATCAGGACAACGCTGTGCTCCTGCAGGTTATGGCCGATACCAGGAATGTAGGAGGTGACCTCGATACCATTCGTCAGGCGGACACGGGCAACTTTACGCAGAGCAGAGTTGGGCTTTTTGGGGGTCATGGTACGAACAGCGGTGCAAACACCACGCTTCTGGGGGCTGTTCATGGTGGTGTACTGCTTCTTCTGGGAGTTGTAGCTCTTCTGAAGGGCAGGAGCAGTGCTCTTGGTTACCAGGACCTCACGGCCTTTGCGTACGAGCTGGTTAAAAGTAGGCATTTCTTTTCTCCTTTCTTGATTATTCCGCGCAGTTTTTTGCGGGGGTTGTGCTTCCATTTTGGCCGCACTTGACCCCTTAACTCACGCATTTATTATAATAGCGGATAAACCACGCTCTGTCAAGAGTATTCACAAAAAATATTTCAAATAATCGTGCAAGATGCTGATTTTCTGCACTGGGGGTTCTAAGGCAATACCGCACAATTCCCGCCTAACGGCTCAAGCACCGCTCCGGCG
>OHAJ01001191.1_pt1 | contig 19383 bp, 15 predicted proteins | sample 1577101 | NCBI WGS metagenome assembly OHAJ01 (sample SAMEA3541531, study PRJEB24748) | human gut metagenome | biome: human gut; feature: human-associated habitat; material: faeces | place: China | collected 2012
GTCCATCTTTATCTGTTACATCATTCTCCGGGTTCTTGCCATAATCCGGTATGCATGTGGCGCTACGATTACGCGGTGCGCTTTGCGGACGAGGAGAGCCTTCCGCTGGCAGATCAGGGAGATTGGTACAGCATAGGCGATGGCTGGTACGACAACAGGCAGTACGATGTGCTCGTTGTGCTTGCGAACGCGGACGGCTATCGCATTCTGTACACCGGAACGCGGGGGATGGTAAAGGACTACATAAACGATTCCGGCAGGACGTACTACCGCGAGGCACTCTACGATTGGTGCGCCGACCACCTTGCGCTTGACGAGACCGACTATCCGCGCTATCTGCGCAGGGTCACGCTGACCTATACGGACGGGACCGGCAGCGCGGTCAGGAAGACGGCTGCGTTCCACCGCTACGAGGGCGACGGCTGGTCCGTCTATGTGCCGACCGACTGGATATTCACACCGCAATGGATGCAATGGAAGCCTCTCTCCAGCGTGGACACGGATGGAAGCACATACTTTGAGGTCACAAGAGCGGACGGCAACATGGAGGACATCAAGGCGTACTACGCCTCCATCGGCGCGTGGCGCTTTGAGACCGACCTGAGCGCGCCGCTGGACTATTACTATAATGTAGGGGGCGGCTATGATGCCGCATACGGCTACGCGCATGAGGAGCTGTACTTTGTCCCGATCGACGACGATCACTGCTATGTGCTTTCCTGTTACTCGGTGAACGGCGTTACATCGGCAGAGGACAAGGCGCTGCTGCGCGCCGCGCTCACGAGCTTTACGCCGGACGAGAGCCTTCGCTGGACGGCGGAGCAGAGGTTCCAATATGAGATCGACTGTCTGGAGCACGGCACGGGCGTGGAGCTGACCCTGCTCAGCGGAGCAAGAGAGCTGGGGAGCTGCCGAAACGACTTTGCCATCTCAGGCGGGCTCTGCCCGCTGGACCAATATACCTACACACCGTGGGAGGATGCTGTGTACGCGGGCGGAGACAAGGCGATCCGCTTGACCGTTTCCGACGGCTGCTATCTGGAGGTCTACGAGGACTCCAACCTCATTTCCTACTGCCGGAGCGACGGCTCATTGCTCGGCCGTTATATGGCGAGCGGCGCGGGACTGGGCGACGGCTCTATCGTGCCGGTCGAGGGGACCTCGCTTTACGGCGTGGTGCACGAATGGTACGACGTGCTGGAGCTTGCTGATGTGCGTCGTGCGCCGGTAATCTTCATCGCCGACGAGGGGCAGTCGTGGCAGGAGGCCGCGCAGAGCTGGGCCGACGCCTACTGGAACGCGCTGACGCGCGTGCCGGAGGACAATGTTTACCATTGCGGCTTTGTGAGGGCAAAGGCGTACAGCTTCCTGAGCGATGACGACAACGAGCAGATGCGCCGGCTCGGCAAGCTGAGGGAGGGTAGCGAGGTGACGGTTCACCACCGATATTGGTGTGTGCTTACCTTGGTGGTGTATGCCGTCAAGTGTGGCATATCCCGTGAGGAAGTTCTTAACGACGCCCTTGCACTGGTTCCGGCTTTTGACCGCAAGACGGAGACGGTTGACAACCCGTTTTCGGAGGATGATGTGAGGGACGCTATGAGGGCTTATGACGAACAGTATTGCAAGTGGCCGTTAAGGGTGATTGAAACGACTACCGGAATCCGGATTGAGAGGAATAAGCGTAATGGGAGAAATCAGGATTTTCATTTAGGTATTGCACGTGCAAGTAGAGACTATCAATGTAAGGTTAGAGGAATGAAACGATGGGATGATAATAGAGGCAGGAAAAAGGCTTCCGTTGATAGCAGCACTTTCGCAAGGATTGTCCGAGAATGGCAGGAGCAACATCCCGGATGCAGGAATAAATCGCTGTGCGCACGTGAGACCGGATTGACAAGGCCGACAGTCCACAGATGGTGGGACGATTCCTTATGTAACCGTTCTGACGAATCGGAGTGAAATGTCTTGCCTGAAAGGTATCGACCTGTATCTCCATCAAGCCTCTTCCTGAAACAGTCCTTGTCTCCCGATATCATCAGGTTCCGGCAGTAAGACGGCATGGAGCCGGATACAAACAAAACATCCGTACACGGTGTTATAGTAGCAGTGACACCGCTTGCGCGAAAGAGCAAATTTAAAAATTTGCCATAGCTTAATAGGGCAAAATATTGGCTACGCCACCGCATCCACTCCGTTGGGACGCTACATTTAGCCCTATTAAGGCATGGGGCTTTGCCCCCTACAACCCTCACAAGGGGAGTGCCCTCTCCCCTTTGAACCCTACCGCCGGGATGACCCTTCCCGGACCCTCGGCCAAGGGCTTTCAGCCCCCGGCGCCCCTGAGCAGGGAGTGACCCTCTCCCTGCACCCTCCGGCAAGGGGAACCGCTCCGCGGCCACCGTTCCCCTTGCATCCCTTCCCGGCCGTGTCCGGAAGTGTCCGGATTCTATTTTAGCGTTTGAACGTTTGTTTGATCAATCAATCAAACGTATGTTCGAATGATTGAACGAACATATGTATGATTGTATGTATGTACTGACAGTCAGACGTACTAACAGCAATCAAGCAATCAGAAAAGAGGGACATACGTTCAGACTGATGTAGCGACGTAGCTGTCCATATACCTATATATCCCTACAAAACAAAGATGAGAAACTACGTTGTCTGCCATTACGAAAAGTGCTACGGGCCTCCGGTCTCCTACACCACCCATATCGAGAGGAGAAAGGCTGATGGTTCCGAGCATATACCTTACAACATCAAGCGTTCCGACCTTACCCGGCACAACCGTGAGTTTATAGCCGAGGCGAGGAAGATAGGGCGTACCGCCGCCATCGAGAAGCGTCTCATGGCCGTCAAGCGTCAGAAGGACAATGACGGCAACGAATACGAGCGCAAGATCCGGAAAGACCAGGTGTGCTGCATCGAGATCCGTCTCAGCGCTTCGCCGGAGTCGATGGCCGAGATTATCGAGCAGGGCAGGCTGATGGAGTGGTGCCGGGAGTCGGTGAAGTGGGCGCAGCGTGAACACGGTAAGGAGAATATCGTCAGTGCCGTGCTGCACATGGACGAGGAGACCCCGCACCTCCATGTGTCGCTTGTCCCGGTGGTTCAGGGTGAGAGCAAGAAACAGGCGACCACGAAGAAAAGGGCAGCGAAGGACAAGGAGAAGGCAGAGTCCGAGGGGACGGAATCACCGAAAAAGAAAAGACGCTACAAGAAGAAGGCGGACACATCGACGCTGAGACTGTGCGCCGATGACATAATGACCCGTGGCGGACTGAAGCGTTACCAGACGGAGTATGCCGCCGCGATGGAGCAGTTCGGTCTTCGGCGCGGAGAGGAGAACAGCCCGGCACGCCACAAGGATCTTGCCGAATACTACAAGGAACATTGCGAGGAGATGCACGCCCGGCTTGACGAGGTTCTTTCGGAACTGGCGAAGGTTGAGCGTCTGGTCGAGGACAAGGACTCCGAGATCCGGCACCGGGACGACATAATCCGGAGAAAGGAGGACGAGATATCGCTTAGGGATTCCGAACTTGAGAAGAAAGACCGTGAGATTGCCCGGCAACAGAGGATACTCGATGAACTCCGGCCCAGGATTGAAAGGGAGCAGGGCAGGTTCGACACCCTTTTCACGGCCAACGAGTATCTTGAGGGTGTGGAGCTTTCCGCCGACAGGCTTCTGGAGGCGTATGACAGCAGGGAAAGCGAAGTGGCGAGGATAGAGTCAGAGGCTCTTGACCGTATCAACAGCGCGTCGATAAGTTTCTGGGCGAAGAAGGATGTCGAGAGGCTGGCGAAGGAGAACGCCGGACTCAAGCTGCTCGTCTCAAGCAAGGACACCGAGATTCAGAAGGAACGGAATGAGACCGAGAAGGAGAGAAAAGCGAGGGAGAGGGCTGAAGCCGGTATGGAGCGTCTGAAGGAGACTGTCACGGCTTCGCAGTCAGCTCTTGCCCGGAGGCATCCATTGGAGGCGAGGCTGCTGGAGGAGCTTGTCTCCATAGGGATACATCGACCTGACTGGCAAGACAAGATACTCGGTGGTGAGACCTTGAGATTCGCTCCCCGCAAATGGGCTGATCCTTCCAACGGCAAGGAAATTCCGGAGGAATTTTATCAGGAGGTCGATGTAAGGATGGAGAACCGGGGGAAGGACTCTTTTATCTCGATGTGTGGGATGCGGATAGCGGACTTCTTCAAGCAGATATGGGCTAAGGTAACGGAAGCCCTGGGTCTGAAGAGGAGACAGAAGGAAGAGCAGCGTCGGCAGAAACCGGACACTCCGAGGCGTGGCATGAAGATGTGATGTGTATCAATAAATATTTGTTTAGTTGTTTATTGATTTATTTCCCTTGCGTTCCTCGATAGCCCGGTAGAGCGTGGCACGGCTTATTCCTGTGGCAACGGTTATTTCCTCTATGGTGTGCAGCTTTGACTCGTACATTTTCAGTGCCGTCTCTACCTTTCCGGAGGATACTTTAGGACGTCCTCCCTTACGTCCTCTTGCCCTGGCAGCTTCAAGGCCGGATTTTGTGCGCTGTCGTATGAGGTCTCTCTCGAACTGGGACAGTCCGGCGAAGATTGTAAAGAGCAGGTTGCCTTGCGGTGTGGTGGTGTCGAGCCATGTCTCACGGAGAGACTTTATCGAGGCTCCTGCTTCATGCACCCTCTCGATGATGGCGAACAGTTCCTTGACGGAGCGACCCAGCCGGGTGAGTTCCGTTATAATCACTGTGTCCCCTTCCCTTAAAGCGTCGAGCATCCTCTCCAGTTCCGGACGCTGCGTCTTGACCCCTGATATCTTCTCGCTGTATATCCTCTCACATCCGGCTTGCTGGAGATTGTCGCACTGCCCGTCAAGGTTCTGTCCGGATGTCGATACCCTTGCATATCCTATGATCATAGCTCTTTTTGGGGTAAAGTTACAATCTTTTTGTGGCTTTAGCAATATCGCCGTACTTTATCTATGTTTTTTATGGTGGATAAAGTACGTGAATATTTGATTTTTTTTATTAACTTTGCCCTCAGTATGAATAATGACAATAACAGAATAATAGGAAGAGCTGAAGAGTTGGAGATTCTTCAGGAGAGTTTATATTCCAAAGAATCCGAGTTTATTGCCATCTATGGCCGTAGGCGTGTGGGAAAGACTTTCCTGGTGAATAGAGCTTTCAAGGGCGGATTTACTTTCCAGTACACAGGCTTGGAGCATAAGAGTAATGTTCAACAGTTGGGTGCATTTTACAAGGCTTTGCTTGAACAAGGAATGCCTAAATCTTCTATACCGAAAGATTGGATAGATGCTTTCTATCTGCTTCAGCATTTTCTGCAAGATATGGAACCAAATGTACGCAATAATGGAAAGAAGGTTGTTTTTTTGGACGAATTGCCATGGATGGATGCACCTAAATCTGGTTTTGTGGAAGCGTTAGGTAATTTTTGGAACAGATGGGCGGCATGGACTGGAGATATCGTTCTTATAATATGCGGAAGTGCTACATCATGGATGTTCAATAAGGTTTTTAAGAATCATGGTGGGTTGTACAATCGTATTACAAAGAGAATACCTCTGTATCCGTTTAAGTTGTCAGAATGTGAACAGATGTGTCGTAAACTCAATTTGGGATGGAACAGACAACAGATAACGGAAGCTTATATGGTTATCGGTGGAATCCCTCACTATTGGAATAAGTTTAACAGAAAATTGAGCCTCGCTGCAAATATAGACCACTTATTTTTCAGCAGAGGAGCAGATATGGTGACGGAATACGAAGCGCTATTTTCTTCTCTTTTCTCAAATCCGGAGTCCTATGAGAGTATCATAGACGCTCTTTCTCAGAAAAAGAAGGGACTCACCCATAAGGAAATTGCAGAGTTCTCCGGTTATAATAGATCCGGAAAACTGACGGCAATATTAAAGAATCTGGAACTATGTGGTTTCATAGAAAAAGTGACACAGCCAAATAAGAAAAGTAGAGAGGCTCATTACCAATTGATTGACAACTTTGTTTTATTCTATCACGAATTTATAAGAAACAAGGAAGCCAAGGCAAATTACTGGAGCACACACTTGAAATCTGCGGCCCACTCTGCCTGGAGTGGCCTTGCATTTGAACGGGTGTGTTTTCAGCACAGGGAACAGATAGCAAAAGCGATAGGTATTTCAGGTGTATATGTTGAATGGTTTTCATGGAGTTCCCCGAAGACTGAAGAATATCCGGGGATGCAGATAGATATGGTGATTGACCGTGCGGACGGTGTAGTTAATTTGTGTGAGGCAAAATTCTCAACAAAACCTTTTGCCATAACTCCTGAATATCTGAGTGAGCTTCAGCTTCGGCAAGGGCGTTATCAAGAAGAAGTAGCTCCCAAGAAGGCTGTCCATCTAACAATGATTGCCGCTAATGGGATAGTCCAGAATCCCCAGAAGTTTGAGATAAATTCTTTTGTAACTCTCGATGATTTGTTTGCGAACTGAAAAAATCAGGTTAGCAACTTAGTGGTAAGGAATGGGGTTTGGACAGCAATGAGAAACCGACTTGTTGCCAAAAGTGAGTCGAAAATACCACTTTTGGCAACAAGTCGGTTTGAGATGTCTCTAAAACCAATTTACTATCATAAAAAGAGAACTTGATTTAGATATGGGTTTTGAGACTGATATTTCCTTGCTTGAGGCAGTCTGAAGCCCGGTTGCCGGACATTCTCAAAAACGGCCGTTTTTTGAATTAATAATTTCACTAAACCATATCTCGATGTTTAGTTAGCAATGAGTTATCTCTAAAAAATATTAAACTAATTGAGATTAATAAAGATATATAAATCAAAATTATAGCGATGGTTGCGATCGTATCTGTAGTTTTAAGTATTGAAGGATTGAATCTCATATCAATGATAGTTTCTCCGGCAGGTATTCTTATTGCTCGTAATAAGTAGTTTACTCGTCCAATTTCAGTTTCTTTGCCATTTATATAAGCTTTCCATCCCCAGGGAAAATAGATTTCGGAAAATACAGCTATGCCTCCAGTCTTACTTTTAGACTTATAAACTAAATTATTGGGAGCATATAGGGTTTCATAAATAGTATCTCCCTGAGATTTCGTAGAAATTTCTCCTAATGAAGTATGATATTTTTTATCAGCAACAGCTTTGTTCCTAATGTCAATGTTTGATAGAGCCGACATTTCTTCATTGGGTGTCATAACGTAATCAATATCAGATATTATCCATGCATTACCTAGTGCATTTTTGTTATATGTAACGTTGCCTTTATTATCAACGATATATCTAGCATTTAACATATTTAATATTGTTGAATCGCTATGATTAGGATTTCCATTAATAAAATTAACCAAATGTTGATCTATAATGTCTTGGTAACGAGTTAGTTTAGCAGCGTGGTAACCTCCAATCATTTTGTGATAATAAGATGGTGCTGCACTAAAAAAACGAGGGATATCCATTACACGATAATTCATAAATGAATCTTTAAGAATAATAGAATCCGCTTTAGTCTTTTCGATAGGGGTTTCTGTTATAGAATCATATTTAATGAAACTATTGTGATCGATATATCGTTTATCGACAGAATATAAATCTATTATTGTGATGATTACGAGAGAAGATGCTGTTATTGATAGATTTAATTTTTCTTTCATATAGAGTAAAAGAATAACGAATGTGATAAATACGATAAATAGGCTTCTTAATGCATCTGATCTAACTAGTCCATATCTGAGAGATTCAATAGTTGAAGATATGTAAGGATTACTTAGTGAGAACGTTTTTATAGTTTGTGTATCATAACCTTGGTTGATAAGTGCTGTGGATATATATTTATCAACCATATAATCTTGTTCTGTAATAGATGACCCCAAAATATTGGGAAATATGTAAACAATAGCACATATTCCAAATGTAATTCCAAAACTTAGGAAGAGAGGTCTTTTATAAAGACACAAACTATTCTTAGTATATATTATTTTAGATAATGCTAATATAGCAAGTAATGGCATTGTAAATTGTGCTATAACAAGAATACTTTCGACTGCTCTAAATTTTGAATAAAAAGGAATAGAATAAAGCATTATGTCAGTGAATAGCATTGCATGTTTGCCCCATGAAAGGATAATAGAAAAAATGGTAAGACTAAGTAAAATCCACTTGATGGGATTTTTGATAATTATACATCCTAATATAAATAAGGCTACAATAAAAGCACCTACATATACAGGACCATTAGTGCCTTCTGGATCCCCAAAATATTGAGGTACATTGACAAGATATTGTTGGGTGATTGGATCAATATTTTCAGCTTCTTTCAGATTAGTTAAATCCATAAATTCCATTTTCCCATCAACAGGTTTCACTGAAGCTCCACCCTTAATATTAGGAATCAACAGGGTAAATGTTTCTGATGGTTGATAACTATATTGTGTAATATAATCTTTTTGAAGACCGGAAGGTTGTTTGTTATTGTTGGAAGAAAGGTCACTATATCTTCCTCTGATTGTTTCTTTGGAATATTCATAGGTGCCGTAAAGATTTGGCAAATTTGCACTTATGGCGAATATTGCAGAAATGGTAATAAAAAGAGATGATAGAAACCATTGCTTCGTACAATTGTGCTTTATAGCATATAATAAAAATGAAATGATAAATCCTAATACAACGAAAATAAAATAGTATGTCATTTGAAAATGGTTGTTGGCAATTTGCATCATTCCAAACAATGCTGTGATGGAGGCTCCAAATAAGTAGTGCCTTTTATAGCATAATATAATGCCTGCAATTGTAGGTGGAATATATGCTAATGTTACAAATTTCCAGATATGACCGGCTCCAATAAGTATTATATAGTATGAGGATAATCCATATGCAATTGCACCAAGTAAAGCTATCCAATAGCGCATTTTTAGAGATAGAAGAAGGATTAGAAAACCAATCATCATCATTGCAATAAGATTTGATGGAGCTGGCAACCCTAGTCCCATTATTGTGTTTATCCACCTAAAAAGTTTATTGGATGGATAGGTAGGATTTATTTGAAATGTTGGCATCCCAGAAAACAATGAATTTGTCCATCTCGATGTTTCACCTGTTTGTTCGTAGAATGACTTTCCTTCTTGACCGACAGATACTCCTTGAAGAATATCTGGCTGTTGAAGAATGTTTCCCTCAATTACATCAGGGTAAAAGAAAGTAATTGAAATTGTTGCAATAATAGCCAAACATGCTACTAATTGGATAGTTGCTTTTATTTTAGATTTTAATAGATTCATATGCTGAGAGTTATGTTTAAGGATATTATTTTAACGTTGTATTTGATTATAGATTATTTCCTTACCAAGAATATCTTAAACCAACAGGTAGATTAAACTCAAATCTTTTACCCTCCCAAATAGATGGTTCGGGGGACTTGTTTAGATAATATTTAATAGAAGGTTCAATATATACATCAAACCTTTCAGAGACTCGATATCCTATACCAATTCCACTAGAGATAAATAACTGTGGAGTTAGTCCTTTTTGTTGTGGAAGATTTAAATAAAGAGGATTCGATGTTTGTGTTTTTGTTTCTATTGGGATATCGATACCAAATTTACATGGAATATACCCAGAGAGATGTTTGGTATTTACTATATTATAGTTTATTCCGACGGGAATACTAAGATAATAATTGTTAAAATCGCTTTTAGCATATCGATCTTCTAATTTGTAATTGATGTATCCCTTTTGATATGTGAGGGATATACCGGTACTAAGACTTATGCTAGAATTCAGCCTACGGTCGAGAGTTATACCTAATGTTAAAGGTATGTCATAATGGTAATCTGTCTGTAAAGGTTGTGTAGAGATTATGCCATTATCATTAAAAGATGATGATTTCGTTGTACTACTATATGTAGTAGTATATGCCATCGATATATTCCAGCCCTTTTTGTTGAGAATCGATTGGCTATATTTAATTCCAGGATTTAATAATTTGCCAGATTGGTTAATAGGTGATTTTATAGAATCAGTAATGCCTATTTCATCGGTGTGTGTTGCATCTTTACAAACATCAGATATGTCGCTAATGGATTGCATAGTATCGGGATAAATACTTTGCGAAACTACACAACTAGATGCTATACCAAACTCCTTATTGGTTTGCTTTCTTTTTAATGAATTTGATAATTCAAGTTTTTTGTTTATTTGAATATTTATAGTATTAGGATGTATTGCTTTATTCGCTTGTGTTGCGATTTGTGGTTGCGTGGAAGATATATGGGTATCCTCCATATTATCTAAGTATTGGTAAACAAATTGAGCAATAAGAATAATCAACAGTGCATAATATTTAGTCCTATAATCGGTTATAAGCTTTCGTAATAAGACTTTTGCATGATATAATTGTGATGCGGATGTGCTTGGTTTAATTCCTAAAATTTCACTAATTTCTTTATGGGATTTGTTTTCAAGTACAGCTAGTCTGAAGATCGTCTTATATCCGTTGGGTAGTTTTTCTATGATTGCATCTAATTCCTCATATGTTAAAATATCATTAGTATCAGGAACGTCAATAATGTCAATGTCTTCTTCAAGCATAGAAAATAGATCCAAACGCTCTAAATATTTTAGTGAAATATTTCGCATTATGGATCCCATCCAAAATTCAAAGCTGTTTTCATCTTTCAGCTTCTCTAAATTAGTGAATATAACAATAAATCCGTCATGAAGAATATCCTCAGAAGCTTTCTTGTCAGACACATATTTCCTAATAATACTCATCATTCGCATAGAATAAGTGGAATAAAGGATTTCCATAGCTCCTTTATCTCCCTCTTTACAAAGGCGAATAAGTTCGTATTTAGTCATATAATCAGTTTGTTATGTCCTGTAATATCATAGTTAAGGGCTTTATTTAACTTGTGAAGGTAGGGAATATTTTAAAATACACCAAAAAGAAGTTGTTAGAAAGTTTCTTACATATTTGATCTTAGAAACAATGGGCCACAATTTACGAGGTTTAAGCCCGAATTTTTCCTCATAATGAGGATTTATAAGCCAAAACAATGAATTCTTGATATTTAAATTTGATGATTTATTTAATGAATAAAAAGATTCAATTGTTATATGAGTAGATTTAATATCAAGAAGCTCTTTTATGCATGCATTACTTTCATTAAATAAATTTAAGATAGAGGTATAAATTACATTTGGTAATAAATGAATAAATGGAACAAATGATAATACCTTACTCTTACAGATTTGTTGATGACCACCAAAAGGCATCTGCCATGCAGGAAAAGCTAAAAAAACAATTCCGTTTATGGATAGATGCTTTTCAAAGAATTGTAACAATTCCTGCTTCTTAGATATATGTTCAAAAACATCATGACATATTATTATATCATAGTGTTTTTTGTTGAAGTCGTATTTAAATATATCTGCAGCTATAAATTCATACTTTAATCCAGAATCATGAAAAAAAGAGTTGGCTTGATTAATACGGTTGGATGAGATGTCAATCCCAGTAACGTTACAACCATAAACAGCGAAAGGGAGGAGGTTTCCCCCTTCCCCACAGCCAACTTCTAGGATTTCCATATTTGGATTTATCTTAATGAATTGGCTTATGTATGGAATAAAATATTTCTTAGATGTTTTACTTAATTCTGAAAAATATCTTAATCTATCGGTATGTCGATCTTGCATATGAAAAGGAGAATTCCCCCATGTTTTTAGAAACATGGGGGAATTTTTATTTAGTTGGCTGCAATTTCAAGTTGTGATCCGGCAGCTACGGTAAAAGGAACATCTATGGTTAATGCTTCTCCAATATTAAAGTTAAGTTTAGCTTTATTGCTAACATTAACATTTTTAGATTGAATAAACCATCCTGAAACAACTGTGTTTGATGTGACAGATTGATTGTTAAATGTTGTAATGTTATTTGCAGCTGATACTGCTGCAAATGCATTGCAAAGACCATATCCCATTTCTAGATTCCATGTGCCATTTGTTCTACCTGATGTCTTAGAATATGAGTAAGAGCCAATCTTTTGAGATGTTTTTTCGATTATATCAACAACTTCCTTTCCACTCAGTTCCGGGTTTACAGATAGAATTAATGCGGCTACTCCTGCGACATGAGGAGCTGCCATTGAGGTTCCATCCATTGTCCCAATTCTGTTTCCCGGTAATGTTGACAGAATATTAGAACCTGGTGCAACTACATCAAGGCTGTTGCCATAAGAAGAAAAAGAAGATCTTTTATTTGCGCTGTCAATAGACCCTACAACTAAAATATCTGGTGAACAGCTTGCGGGATAATCTACTCCGTTTTTCGCCGCATTTCCAGCAGCAAAAATTACCACCATCCCCTTACCATTACGACCAGATTTAATAGCAGTATTTATAGCGTCCTCGAGAACTGCACTATGTAGTTTGTCATATAGACGGCCTCCCTGATCTCCCCAAGAATTATTGATAACAGATGCTCCATGGGTTCTGGCATAACCGATACCAGAAGCAAGTTCGCTGCTTATTATGTTTGAGGATGCGTTTAGAGTGTGACTAATAGACATTATAGTGCTATTAGGAGCTACACCTGCGATTTGGATTTTGTTATGGTTAGCACCAATAATACCACCCACATGGGTTCCATGATCGCCCCTAACAACAGATGGAGATTTCTTTGTAATTAAATCATAAGATAACGAACTGTAATTGTTCGCAAACTCCTTATGACTCTGATCCACCCCTTGGTCTAATACTGCTACTGTGATGCTTGGATTACCTTTTGTGATATCCCAAGCATTACATAGCCCCATTTTGTCGATTGCCCATTGTTGGCTTATATTAGGCTCAGATGGACGTTCATTTGTTTCGAAATTAAAAATAAACGCTGGATCGACATCTTCAAAATTGCCTGATTCATAGAAGATATTGGACATAAGAAGCCCATTTGAAGTTATTGGAGCTTTTAAAATATACCAATTAGGCACATAATCAATTTCTCTGATAACTTCGGCTCCTTGCTTTTTGGCAAATTCTTCAAGTAACGCTTTACTTTGGTCTCCAACTTTTACATAAAAAAACTCACTTGTAGCGATACAATCTTGAATGGTTGAACCAAATACAGGAGCTACGTATAAATTTCTATCTTCAAGTTCAGAAATAATACGTTCTGAAGAGGACGCCGTTGATGTTTTTTGTAGCTCTACGATACTCCAATAACGATTTTCGGTGTCTTGAGAAACCCCTTGTTTTATTATGTTTTTGATAGATACATTCCTTGAGGAAGAAAATGTACTTGATGTTAGCGTGCTATCTGGTGAAGCGATATAATAAACATCTTTAAGGGAGGATATGCCAATCTTTTCTCCCTGGTACCAATAGTAGTAATCTGAATCATCTCCAGATCGAGATGCTAAACTTTCGTTTCCCATACCCTCTGATAACAAGTCTTCGTCAAAAGTGTCATTACAAGATACTATTGATGCCGACAAGAATATAGATATGAGAAGGTGATAAAAACCTTTAATAGTCATACCAATACTCGTTGATGATTATTTGTTGCTTTTCAAGGTCTCGACTTCAGACTGTAATGTCTTGATAGCATCGATCATGACGGGTATTATGGCTGTGTAGTTGATAAGTTTATTTCCTTCGTCATCGGTTAATACGACATTTGGGAGAACCTTTTCAACTTCTTGAGCTAAAAGACCAATCTCATTTCCATTTCCACCTGTTTTTAAAATCGAGTTTGAAGAATTATCGGCAAATGTGTATGATACTGGACGAAGTTTTAGAATAGAACTAAGCCCATTGTTGAGATTCTGGACATTGGTTTTCGCACGCGCATCAGAGTAATTATAGACGTTCTTAACCTGAATGCTATTGAAGGTACTAGTTCTGGTGTTGTAGAAACAAACCTGATCCCCTGTTCCAGCGAGACGAGGAATAGATGGCGTGAGGTCTATCTGGAAGAAGTTGTTGGTTTTGCACTTGAGCCATGCACCTGTGGCATTCATGGTCATGGTGTAGAACTCGTGGGGAGAAGTATCACCCAAGGTGATTTTGCCCTCAGACGTGTACTTAAGCTGTGCGTTTGCTCCCACGCAAACGCACAGGAGGGCAACGACTAATAATGATTTTAGGTTTTTAAGCATATTGTTTATGATGTTTTGTTTGTTGTCTATATATAAGTACAAGAAATCGTCTAAATAATGCACGAGGAAAGAAAAAAAATTACCCCCCCCAATTTTAATACGCTGATTTTTAGCATATTAGAAAGAGGAGTAGGCTTATAAGAGGCTAAGAATGATAAAGATATGTGGAGGGTAATCAATATAGGTCAATATATGAAGTTGCAATGAACGTTGAAAAAAGGTGCTATCTATTTGGCCAAATAAGAATAAATTCATATATTTGCAGCAATAAAACAATATAAAAATAAAACAATAATTATGGATAACAATAGAATATCCGCCTTGAAAAGACGAGTCGAAGAGAACGAGATTCGACCACAAGAGGCGAGAGAGGCTCTAGAACATCACCTGCGCCAGTTGCAGAGGCTTGGTGCTACCCTTGAGGATAGTGTGTGTGGAATACTCCGGAAGGTAATAGCCCAATCGGAGGCTGTGGAAGAACTTGACAGACTTACTGACGGAGCATGGCGAGAATAATTGCAATAGCGAACCACAAGGGTGGTGTCGCAAAGACTACAAGCTGTGTAAACATAGCAGCAGCTTTGGCAAAGATGGGTCGCCGGGTCTTGCTTGTTGATGTGGATCCACAGGCTAACCTCACGAGCAGCTTCACTGATGAGAGCAAGATTGAGGCATCTATTTATGATGCCATGAAGGGTGCCGTTACCCCGATTATGAATATCGGGGACAATCTTGACTTGATACCGTCCCATATAGACCTTGCCGGAGCTGACATGGTGTTTAGCAACAAGATTGCCCGGGAGCAGATTCTCAAAAACATTCTCGATGAGATTAAGGAGAACTATGACTACATCATCATAGACACTCCTCCGGCTCTTGGTCTTGTGACAATCAACGCACTTACGGCGGCGCAGAGTGTGATCATTTCAATCTGTGCGGAGACGCTGCCGTTACGAGGTCTTGTAATGCTCGATGAAATGATTGGCGATATCGCACGGAGCATCAACCGTGGCCTGCATGTGTCTGGTATCATTATAGCAAAGTATAATCGACGCAAGCTTGACAATGCGGTGATTGATGCTATCCGTGAAAAGTATGGAGACAAAATCTTCAAAACATACGTGAGAACGTGCGTGGCTGCGGCCGAGGCTCCCACTTACCGTCAGAGTGTGTTGGACTATGCTCCGGATTCAAATGCTGCTGCCGATTATATGGCATTGGCACGAGAAATAGATAATCAAACAATATAAAAATAATAAAAGATATAAATATTAAAATAAAACAATATTTATGGCACGAAGAACACTTACATCGGATTTGCTGGGAACCGTGACCGGGCTGAGTAAGGAGAGCGAGGCTGAAGTTTCCAAGACTTCCACTTCCGGTGATAAAATGCAAGGAGAGTTGACGGGGGAGATCGGCAAGCGCAAACCGGGACGCCCCAAAGTCGGTGCTGACGAAATTGAGGTAAACGTTACGTTCAGACTTCCGGATTCATTGATTCAAGAGGTGAAGATGCTTGCAGTCGTAGAGCGAACCACACAGAAGGAGATTGTTATTGCCGCGTTAAGGGAATATCTCGCCGGACAATCTAACAATAAATAAATATTGCAATAATTAAATAGAAAATCATAACAATATAACAATATAGCAATATTTATGGCAAGAGGCGAGGCAGAATAAGCTTTCGCCTCTTGTTGTAAGGCTGAATTTGGTGGTCTCGAAAAAAGGTGTTAAATTTGCGAAAAGTGTAAAAGAAAACATATTGATAATATACGCCCCCCTGTGGAGGCGCGAGGAACGAGCGCCTATCTGTTCAAAATTTCAGATTATGGATATAGAGAAGTTTGATTTTGATTCGTTGACTGATGAACAGTTCAATAAATTTATATGGTCTTTGGATGCTCTGAAGGCTCGTTTGAACCGTGTTTCAGTCGAGGAGCTTGAGCGTGAGTTTGAGGGGAAGAGTCTATATTTGCAGGAGAACGAGCATTACGAGTTGACGGAGCTTGAGGTCGGTGAATTTGTTGAGACGTTGTTTGAGCGGAGATCTTTGGGTAACGGGGAGGTCGTTGTTCCGTTTGAGGAGATCCAGAGTCACGAGTACCGGCTTTGGCTTAGTCAGAAGATGAGGAACCGTAGAGGGGTCAGTGATGGCGAAGCCCTCGGTCAGTTGTCCTCCCCTCAGATTGATTACAGTGGTTACCGTATGTGGAGGTATAACCCTGTTATATTTTACAAGGAGGATGGCAAGGCGAGACATAGGCTTATGCTTCTTGATGATGATGAGACGTTGACTTTTCTGGAGAACCGGGAGTTTGCGATCATGTCACCTGTCACCTATGTGGGAAGAACCAATTCTTATAGGAACGCCCGTTATCTTTATGCGTTTGCCATAGATTTGGATGGTGTGAGTATCCATGAGGTTCGGGCGTTGTTGAGAGGTATGACGACTGGGGTCTATCCGGTTGCCAATATTATAGTCAATTCGGGTCATGGTGTTCATGTGTATTATCTGCTTGAGAGTCCTGTCGGAATGTTTGAGACACGTCTTGATGCCCTGAATAAGATGAAGGCGGGTCTGACCAAGATTGTGTGGCTTGTGTCAAGGCTTGGGAATCCTCAGGTTCAGAGTGTCGTGCAGGGGTTTCGTTTGCCTGGAACAAAGACTAAGTTCGGCAAGCCTATACGGGCGTTCTGGAATAGGTCGGCACCGTTGCACACGTTGGAAAGTCTGAATAGTTTTCTTGGTATCTACAAATTGTCGGATGAGGAGATAGCCCAATTGAACGAGAAGCATCCGCATAATCCGGCAAGGGTCACTCTGGAGGAGGCAAGGAAGCGGTGGCCGGAATGGCCCCGAGGGGCAACCGGGAAATCCAATATAATCCCCCGCTGTCCTATAAGGATAACTTATTACTGATTCCAAAAGACTAAAAAACAAGATATATGGAAAGCTCATTTCTCAAGATCATAAACGGGAAAGTATTAACTCCTTCGGGCCTCCTTCCGAACGGCCAAATCATCATCTCGAATGGGAAGATCGTGGAGATCACCGGGCAAAACCGGGAGATTCCTCATGCGGAGATCATCGACGCGAAAGGATATTATGTGGCCCCCGGCTGTATCGACACGCATGTACACGGCGGCAACGGACATGATTTCACCGAAGCTACCCCCAAAGCGTTCTATGCCATCACAAGAGCACATGCCTTGCAGGGAACAACGACTTTATATCCTACATTGGCAGCTGCCCCTATCGAGACCTTCCGGGAAGCGATCAAGACTTGCGAGCATATCATGAAACACCCGGAACAGGGCGCCTGTATCATGGGATTACATCTCGAAGGCAACTATTTGAATATGGCTATGAAAGGCGGACAAGACCCTAATTATATCTACCCGCCCGATCCCCGAGAATATAAGGAATTACTAAACGATACCCAATGTATTAAACGCTGGAGCGCCGCCCCCGAGCTTGACGGGGCTTTGGAATTCGGTAAATACGCGTCAGCTCATGGTGTGTTGGTCTCACTGGCCCACACCACGGCCGATTATCTCCAAGTAAAAAAAGCATACGAGGCCGGATTCACCCATGCCACCCACTTCTACAATGCCATGACTTCCGTCCATAAAGACCGTGAATATAAACATGAAGGAACGGTAGAGGGTATTTATCTTATGAAAGACATGACCGTTGAAGTCGTAGCCGATGGTATCCACGTACCGCCGGCGATCTTAAAGTTGGTATATCAAATCAAAGGGGTAGAACGTACGTCCTTAATCACGGACGCAATGGCCGCCGCCGCTTGCGATAACGGTACGGAACATTTTCCGGACCCCCGGGTAATTATTGAGGAAGGCGTATGTAAATTAGCCGATTGCTCCGCTATCGCGGGAAGTATAGCTACCGGAATCCGTTTGATCCGTACCCTGGTCGAGAAAGCGGAAATTCCATTGCACGACGCAGTTCGTATGGCTTCCGAAAGCCCGGCCCGCTTAATGGGAATCTTGGATCATAAAGGAACGCTGGAAACAGGGAAAGACGCGGATATCATCCTTTTCAACAACGACATAGAGATTCAAGAGACCTTCGTCGAAGGCAAGCAGCTCTCCAAAGAATAAGCAATCCAATAAACAATGACTTCTCCTATCTTGTTTTTAGATAAATAAGGGCATGAATGTATATGGAAAACGTAAAAGAACATTACTGGAGATACTCATTGATCACCATTATATTAGGACTAGGGGTAATTCTATTTTTTAAGATTACCCCGTTTCTTGGAGGTATACTTGGAGCATTCACCATCTATATATTGCTGCGTGGACAGATGTTCCATCTGACAGAAAAGCTAAATATGAGACCGGCTTTCGCGGCTTTACTGTTACTGGGGGAAACAATCTTATGTTTCTTAATCCCGATCACATTGGCGATCTGGTTGGTAATCAACAAAACTCAAAATATTAATTTAGACCCGACTGTACTGCTAAATACAGGCCAACATATAGCGGATCTAGTTCAGGAAAAGACCGGATTTGATGTACTGGATAGAGGAAACTTATTAAAAGCGGCCTCTATACTCCCACAAATCGGACAATTCTTAGTGGGTAGCATAAGCAGTTTCGCCGTAAATGTCGTCGTATTGATTTTCATCCTGTACTTCATGCTGATAGGTGGAAGAAAGATGGAAAACTATCTATATACCTTATTCCCTTTCAGTGACCAAAACAAGGATGAGGTACTCAACGAGATCAATATGATCGTAAAATCGAATGCCATAGGTATCCCTCTTTTGGCGGTTATACAAGGTATCGTAGCGGTGATCGGTTACTTTATCTTTCAGACTCCCGATCCGCTGTTATTTGGGTTTCTCACTTGTATCGCTACGATCATTCCCATTGTAGGGACCGCCTTGGTCTGGGTTCCGCTGGCGGCTTATATGGCTTTAAACGGAGATTGGGTACATGCCTTGGGACTAACTATTTATGCCTTGCTCGTTATTACGAATGTCGATAATCTGATTCGTTTTATCTTACAAAAAAAGTTGGCGGACATACATCCGTTGATCACCGTCTTCGGAGTCGTAATCGGGTTGTCCTTATTCGGATTTATGGGGATCATCTTCGGGCCGTTGTTATTATCCTTATTCCTTCTTTGTATAGATATCTTCAAGAAGAGCTATTTGGATAAATAAAGAGGATCTACAGGACAGGG
>OHAJ01001200.1_pt1 | contig 19312 bp, 19 predicted proteins | sample 1577101 | NCBI WGS metagenome assembly OHAJ01 (sample SAMEA3541531, study PRJEB24748) | human gut metagenome | biome: human gut; feature: human-associated habitat; material: faeces | place: China | collected 2012
ATTATGACCGTCAGGCCAAGATGTGGATCGGCATAACTTTCTTTCTCGGAATGATTCTCTTTGCTCTTCTCGGTAAAAAAATGTTTTAAAAACCATATGGCGGACCGACAGTCCGCATCAAGATATGCTTAACAACAGGTCAATACTCATAACGGGCGGTACAGGCTCGTTCGGTAAAAAATTCGTAGAGGTTATTCTGCGCCGTTATCCCGATGTGAAGCGGATAGTGATTTATTCGCGCGATGAACTCAAACAATACGAACTCAAACAGAAATATCCGCATGACAAATATCCGCAGCTCAGATTCTTTATAGGAGATGTCCGCGACGGGGAGCGTCTTATCCGCGCCTGTCAGGGCATTGACGTGATCATCCACGCCGCGGCCATAAAGCAGGTCGATACGGCGGAGTATAATCCCGAAGAGTGCATCAAGACCAATGTCAACGGTGCGCAGAATGTCATCAATGCCGCTCTTGCCACCGGAGTGCAGCATGTCGTGGCCCTCTCTACCGACAAGGCATGCGCGCCGATCAACCTTTACGGCGCCACAAAACTGACCAGCGACAAGCTCTTTACCGCCGCCAACAATATCAAGGGCGACAATCCCGTGCGTTTCAGTGTGGTGCGTTATGGCAACGTCATGGGCTCGCGCGGAAGCGTGATACCCTTCTTCATAAATCTCCGCGACAAAGGAGCGGCAGAGCTTCCTATCACCGACATGCGCATGACCCGTTTCAATATATCGCTTGAGGCGGGTGTGGATCTGGTATTGTGGGCCATAGAACATCATCTCGGAGGCGAGATATTCATTCCGAAGATACCGTCATACCATATCAAGGATGTCGCCACGGCGATAGCTCCCTCCATCCCTCAGGTGGAAGTGGGCATACGCCCGGGCGAGAAACTGCACGAGGAGATGATCACTCCGACCGATGCCCTCAATACGATCGATATCGGGAATTATTATGCCATTCTGCCGTCCGTCTCATTCCTCCACACGCGTGAGGAGTATATAAGCCATCATGGCGGCGTACCCGTGCCTGACGGTTTCCATTACAGTTCCGACAAGAACAGCGAATGGGAGACCGTGGAGTCCATGAGAGCGAAGATCAAGGAATTTGTAGATCCGGATTTTGAAGTCAGATAGAGATGAGAGACAAGCCGATACCTTATGGACGCCAGAATATCACCGACGAGGATGTGGCGGCCGTTGTGGAAACCCTGCGCAGCGATTATCTGACTCAGGGCCCGAAGATCGATGAATTCGAACGTAAGTTTGCCGATTATGTCGGCGCACGCCATGCCGTGGCCGTCAACAACGCTACGTCAGGCCTCCATATTGCCGCAAAGGCACTCGGCGTGAAGCCGGGCCAGCGTGTCATCGTGACGCCGATGACCTTCGCTGCATCGGCCAACTGCATACGCTATTGTGGCGGTGACGTGACTTTTTGCGACATCGATCCGGATACATATCTTATGGATGCCGGCAAACTCGAGAAGATTCTTGAGGAAAATCCCGTCGGCACCTTCGCCGGAATGGTGATAGTCGATTTCGCCGGATATCCCCATAATCTTGAGCAGTTCCGCCGTATAGCCGACCGGCACGGTCTCTGGATAATAGAGGATGCATGTCACGCTCCGGGCGCATGGTGGACGGATTCGGAAGGAAACCGACAGCTCACAGGCAACAGCCGGTTCGCCGACTGCACAGTGTTCTCTTTCCATCCTGTCAAGCATATAGCCACAGGCGAGGGGGGAATGGTCACTACCTGCAGCGATGAACTTCTGGAGCGCCTGCGCCTTTACCGTACGCACGGCATAACCCGCGATCCCGCATTGCTGCATAAGAACGACGGAGGATGGTATTACGAAATGCAGGAACTCGGATTCAATTACCGTCTGACCGACATACAGGCCGCTCTCGGCATTTCGCAGCTGTCGCGCGCCGATCAGGGGCTGGCACGCCGTCAGGAGATCGCCCGTCGTTATGACGAGGCATTCCGCGATGTGCCCGGCATAAAGATACCCTGGCGGGCAGACGACATATTTCATGCGTTCCATCTTTATGTCATCCAGGTCTCAGACCGCAGGCGCATGTATGATGCACTTCGTGCCGAAGGCGTTTTCGCACAGGTACATTACGCCCCGTTGCATCTGATGCCCTATTATCGCCGCTTCGGCTGGAAAGAGGGTTCACTGCCGGTCGTCGAGGATTATTACGCTCATTGCCTTAGTCTGCCGATGTTTCCTACTCTCACCGATGAGGAGCAGCAGTATGTAATCGACAAAGTTCTCGAATTTATCAATAGTTGATCGCATTTTCACATGAGGATTCTGGCTATAATTCCGGCGCGAGGAGGCAGCAAACGGATAGAACGTAAAAACATAAAGGATTTTGCAGGAAAACCGATCATTGCATATTCCATAGAGGCGGCGCTCGGATCTGGATGCTTCGACAGAGTGATGGTCTCTACCGACGACAGGGAGATTGCCGACGTGTCGTGCCGGTATGGCGCGGAGGTCCCTTTCATGCGTTCGGACAGGACTTCCGATGATTTCGCCACTACGGCCGATGTGATTCTGGAGGTTCTTGACCGCTATGCCGAAAGGGGGGAGCGGTTCGATGCTGTGGCATGTATCTATGCCACAGCACCCTTCGTGACGGCCGACCGGCTTCGCGCGGCCGCAGGAATTCTTGAGAGAGGAGAGGCGAAAGCCGCTTTCACCTGCGTGGAATATTCATATCCGGTGCAGCGTTCGCTTTTTATCAATGGGAGCGGCAGGATCGCCATGAGGTATCCGGAATATGCCGGAGCCCGTTCGCAGGATCTTGAAAAGACATATCACGATGCTGGCCAGTTCTATTTCACCACTGTAGCCGAATTTCGCGCCTGCGTCTCCCTCTGGAGTCCGGATACAATGCCGATCGTATTGTCAGAACTTGAGGTGCAGGATCTTGATACGCTTACCGACTGGAAACTTGCCGAAATGAAATACGGATTGCTTCACGGCACGGGCGATAGGAAAGAGAGGCAACCGATATTTCCGGGGCGATTCAGAGTCGACGGGTATGAATGCATTCCTTATACCGACATGGATGCGCCGCTGTCGGAGGCAATGCTCGCGGGACGTAACGATCCGGAAGTCCGCATAAGAATGGTCAACCGCGATCCAGTGGCAAGAGAAGAACATGAGAATTTCATAAAGGGCCTTCGCACACGCGCGGACAGGCAGTATTATGCCGTGACTGACAGAGACGGCACTGTCGTGGGTTCCTTCAATATGGCGCTCACCGCCCCGGGACGTATGGAGCGCGGAATATGGATAGCGGCCGGACAACGCGGACACGGACATGCCTGCAGACTCATGAAGGCAGTCTACGATTATTTCCGGAAAGAATGCGGAGTGACTGTCATAGAGACACGTGTGCGCATTGACAATGAAGCCTCCCGTGCGCTGGAGAAGGCACTCGGCGCCGTGACTGTTGATGAAGACGGCGAATATATCCGCTATGAAACTGCTCTCTAAGCCGCATGTGCTCCTCAGGGCGGACGCCGGACCGACAACGGGATACGGGCATTTTATACGCACATCGGCCCTCGCGGCTTATCTTGCCGGGGATTTTGAATGTGAAGTCCTCTCTTTTGATACCGGCCGTGACTCATTGGCCGCTACAAATGCTGCCTTTCTCGAGCGTGTGGGTAAGGAAGAGGTGGTGGTTCTCGACAATTACTATTACGATACTGACTTTCAGAGGGAAGTTCGCTCCCGATGTCGTGCTTTGGTATGTATAGACGATATTCATGACCGTCATTTTGTCGCCGATGCCTTGTTCTCTTTCTGCCCCCTGAAGCGTGAGGATTTTTCGCTTGAGAGCTACACCCGTTTTTTCGGCGGTCTCGAGTGGGCATTTCTCAGAGAACCGTTTCTGCGCCCGAAAGTCATACGCGAATATCCCCCGGTGATACGGCGCATTGCGCTCGCCATGGGAGGAGCGGATCCTTATCGTCTGACTGATAAGATGATCGAGGTCCTGCACAGAGTCCTCCCCGGGGTCCCGGTCGATATAATAGCCGGACGTAACGTGCTGATCGGACATTCTCCGGATGACAATATCAGTATATGGCGTGAAGTGGATGCGGAGACTGTGGCGGACATAATGGATCATGCTGATATCGGAATTTTTCCGGCCAGTACGGTCTGTGTGGAGGCATTCTCGAGAGGGTTGCCCGTAGCGGCAGGCTATTACGTGGACAATCAGGCTGATTTTTACAGAAACGGGACGGAAAACGGCTGGTTTCTCCCTCTTGGCAATCTCCTCGATCCTGCTGATGATATTGCGGAGAGATTGTCTGCTCTAAATGAAAGACACAGTGGTCGGGAGAGCGGGGCAGTGTTGGCGTGTCCGCCTGATATTGACTTCAATGCACGTCGCAAAGATATAATAAACTTATTCAAGAGTCTTTCCAATGGCTGAAAACAGATGTATGATCGTGGCGGAGCTTTCCGCCAACCATAACCATAGCCTTCAGATAGCGCGCGATTCGATACGTGCGATAGCCGATACGGGGGCCGATGCCGTCAAACTGCAGACCTATCTGCCGCGTAGTCTTACGCTTGATGTGCGCAATGATGATTTTCTTCTTAAAGGCGCCCTCTGGGACGGGCGGTATCTCTATGACCTGTACAGGGAGGCGCTGACTCCGTATGAGTGGCATGAGGAGCTGTTCGGGCTTGCCCGTGAGTGCGGTCTTCAATGTTTCTCCACTCCTTTCGACAGGGAAGCGGTGGATCTTCTTGAGTCTCTTGATAATCCGATATATAAGATCGCGTCGTTCGAGGTGATGCATCTGGATCTTATACGTTATGCCGCGCGTCTCGGACGCCCGATGGTCATCAGTACGGGTGTGGCTTCCGTGCGCGAGATCGAAGAGGCGGTCGCAGCCTGTCATGAAGTAGGGAATTACGACATAACCCTCTTGAAATGTACTTCGGCCTATCCCGCGCGGATTGAGGATGCGGCGCTTTCGCTCATGCCTGAGATGCGTCGGAGATTCGGTGTTAAGACAGGTCTGTCGGATCATTCTCCCGGGAGCATGTTGCCGGTTCTCGGAGTGGCTTTGGGTGCGGTGATGATAGAGAAGCATTTTATCCTCGACCGTAATATTGGTGGACCGGATGCGGCCTTCTCGATGGATGTCAGGGAATTCTCGCAGATGGTCAGGGATGTGCGCCAGGCGGAGGCTGCCCTATCGTCAGGAGAAGGATTGTCTGAGTCTGAATCTCTGGCGCGCCCGGGCCGTCAGTGGAGCCGGTCGCTTTACGCTTCGGCGCCGATAGCACCCGGGGAGCCTTTCACCAACGACAACGTGGCCTGCGTACGTCCCGGTTTCGGCCTTCATCCCCGTCATCTTGACCGCCTTCTGACACGCCGCGCGTCACGTTCCTACGCTCCCGGCGACAGAATCGACCCCGCCGAACTCGGGTAACCTCCTTGGATTATATGTGGACGATGAAGGCACCGCAGGAGTAGCCGCCGCCGAATACGGTCAGACCGATATTTTCTCCTTTCCTGAAGTCGGAGCGGTGCTGCGCGAATACGAGGGGTGCGCCGGCGCTTCCCGTATTGCCGAGTTCACCGATGTTGTTCAGGAAACGTCCGTCAGGCAGTTCGAGCTGGTGCGCCACATTTGCCACGATCCGCAGATTGGCCTGATGGCAGATTATGTAGTCAAGCTCGTTTGTCTTTATGCCTCCTGCGATTTTTCCTGCCTCGTCAAGAGCGTGGATCATATATTTGCAGGCATGGATGAATACATCACGTCCGTCAGGCATAGTGATTCCATCCTCTTTCGGACGGAGCTTGACCCCTTCGGGGCCTTTTGATATATTGCCGAGACCGCAGGTATATATGGCTTTTACTTCCGGTTCATTTTCAGCGCATGGTTCCGCGGAAAGGAAGAATGCCACTGCCGCGTCTCCCCACAGGTGGCCGCATTTGACATCAGTCTCGTTAGAGTAATAAGAGTTGTGTTCGGAACATATGAGCAATGCGCGTCTGGCCTTGCCCATCGCGAAATAGCCTTCCACGACCTCGAGGCCGTTTACAAACGACGAACATGCGGAAGAAACGTACAGTGCTTTCGCTCCATCTATTTCAAAAGCTTTCTGTGTCTCGTGGGCTACTGTCGCTACAGTGTCATAGGCCGAGTAGGCGGCCGACACTATCAGATCCACATCTTTTATATCGTAGGGAAGAGATTTCGCCGCATCGGCTACGGCTGCAAGCGCCATGCTGTTTTGTCCTTCATTTTCTCCGGCACGCGAACGGGTATGTATGCCGGTGCGTTTCACTATCCATTCATCGGTCAGACCGTTGATCGGAAAGAAATGTGCGTTGTCTACTCGTTCTGTCGGTATATAGTATCCTGTGGCGTTTATGTACATTGGGGTGTGGTGTAAGCAGGGTGGTTTATTGGATCGAATTCTGATTTTATGTTGCAGCAGATCCATTTAGTATGTGAAGACTGCACACAACGGTTAATTTTGTGCAAAATTACTAAAATTTCTTCATTATTCAAATTTTTCCTTGTCCTATACACATGAAACTTTAATTATCTTTTAAGTGTTAGCATATAAAATATTATTGCTATGAAAACACATTTTCTTATTTTAGCTGCATTATTGTCAGATGTATTTTATGTCTCGGCTGATTCAGAGACTGTCGTTGATCCGGAAAGTGGCCTGACATTCAGTGTGAATTTCTCTGGACGTACTGTTACAAGCGTCGATTTTTACGGAGGAGAGTTGCCCGATGACGGTGTTCTTAGAATACCTGATATCATACAGTATAATGGGCAGAATGTCGAAGTAACTGGAATTTCCAAAGAAATGAATGCCAACAATCCTTCCTATAAGGAGAGTTTGAAGGAACTCTGGATTCCTGAATCGGTAAAATCAATATCTTCGGGTTTATTTGCCGGTTACGAAGAATTGTCCGATGTGAATCTGGAAGGTGTCGATTCGATAGGCACGAATGCTTTCGGAAATTGTGCAAAATTACGCAATGTCTCATTACCCGAGGGCCTTACATCAATTCCGGATTCATGTTTCATGAATTGTGTGTCACTGACACAAATAACTTTCCCGGAAAGTCTTGATGTCATAGGCAATATGTCATTCAAGGACGCGGGATTAAATTCAGTCACAATTCCCGGAGATGTTTCATTGGTTGATTTCGCTGCATTTCAGGGATGTCCGTTGACTTCAGTGACCATAGAGGGTAGCGATGCCTCTCCCAAAGATATGCAGTTAGGTCATTATGCATTTTTTACAAATACCGATACCCTTCGTAAAGTGCTTTGTTATCGTCCTGTCCCTCCTGTGATGACGGGAACGGGGACATCCTTCTCTCCGGCCACATTCAGGAATGCATATCTTCAGCTTTTGGGTGATGCCGAACCTCACCTCGCGGAATACGAGGCAGATCCTTATTGGAGTCTTTTTATGAGCGAGGATAAGCCTATTTATACATCTGTTGACGGACTCATGGATGATCTTTATGGCGGAGAATATTATGTATATGATATGAATGGAGTGTTACGCATGAAGACAATGGATTCTTCACTGCCATACCTTCCAAAAGGAATGTATATTGTGAATGGACATAAAGTCATTATCTGATATAAGATGTCCTGTCAGCAGGGTCAGAAGCCATAAGGTATGACTCCGATGACGAATGCGTTGCGCATAATCTGTGTCTCAAGCGAGTTGGCACGGAATGTGCGAAGATCGAACCTGTAACCGATCAGCATTCCGGTGCGGCCGAAATTCATTTTGAAAGAAATGAGATTGTCGATACCGAACGCATTGCCCCACCATCCGCAATGGGCGAGTCCCTTGTGATTGCCGAGGTAGATCTCGTAGTATGATTCTCCGTATTGCGGGCAGAAGAAGGCTGATAATGTGGGTATACGGATTTCATCCGAGACCTCCACAGGCATCCTGCCGATACGGAATTTCCTGCTTAACGAGGCCGCGATATCAAGTCCTGCGGATGCGATGGCCGCTACGGGATTGTTGCCGTTGCGTGTCTGATAAAGCGCTCCGCCATAGAGGTCGATCATCGGCCCCACTGTCAGGCGCCAATCGGTCAGAAACTGATGTTTCCACGACAGTCCCCAGTTGAACCGTCCTGTAAGACCGTACATGGCCGCCGTTTTTGCGGGGTTAAGCATATTCTGGAAATCGACGGCAGCCTCGAATCTCATCATACACCGTTCCGGCCAGTGATTGAATGTCTTTGTCCAGCTTCCGCTGACAGCGTAATCCATGCCGGTGTAGTATAGCGGGGACAGATATGTGGAAAGATCCCTGGATCCACCGATTTCTATGCTGTAGACCGATGTTATGGGCCGCCCCTCCTTTACGGAAGTGTCGGTCTGCTTGGCCATGACAGTGAATGTCATGGCAGTCAGCAGTATGCTTAATATGTTTCTTAATCGGTCCATACTGTTGATCATAGATCGTCAAACAATGATGGCTGAACGCCAGGTCGTGGCGACTCATCCTGATTTTCTTCTGTTTCTGGCTCAACGTTATCGTTGGAAGCCGTTTCTGTCATGAAGTTTTCCTCCGCGTTCTCTTCAGCCGGACTCTCTTCCGGTTGTTCCGGTTCGGGAGTTATATCCTCTATCGAGGCAAGAGAATATTGTGTCAGTCTTTTGCCTTTTGCCTTAAATGACTTCACGGCAATAAAATCATCGGCGTCTATTTCAACCGCAGGGCGCACGCTGTCGGCGCCTCCGAAATTGACAAGCAGTCTCGCTTGCGCCCTGTCTGTCAGCAGAAGGATCTCTCCTCCCTCGTCTCCGCCTACGAAGCGCTGGGGTTTTGCACTGACCTCGAATTTGAATCTTTTCAGATAGGGGAAGCCAAGCGCGTTATCAAACAGAACAAGAGTCCATTCCTTGTCCGGATCGAATTTCTCTATGCGGAGAATGTTGTCCTCGTAATGATTGGTATCGGAATAGGAGGAAGTGAAGAATTCTCCGTTCTTAGTGATTATCAGCACCTTGTCATCACCCTGGAATATGCCCAGGCTCTCTCCGCGTCGGTCATAATTGAGACGTATCACGTCACGGTCGAACCAGACTTCTCGTCCGCCCAGGGTGGATGTGCCCCTCTTCTCGAGGCATATGCTCTTTATGCGGAATTTAGTGACGAGATTACCCAAAGATTCCTTGCCTTTGATCAGCTGGTCGGCGAAGTTTATCGTCAGTTCCATGTTGCGGGGACGTCGCCCCAGGGCATTGGGTTCGTCGGCAAGGCTGACCCTGACTGTCTCGGCCTCTCCGTTGGGATTGGCCGTAAGCCATTCGATGCGTGAACCGGAGAGACCTTTTGTTATGTCATATTCCTTCTCGCGGGTAAGGCCCGTGATGAAGAACCGTTTCATGTAGTAATTTCCTCCTTTGCCGTTGCGGTAAATCACATTGTATATCGTGCGGCGGTCATTCTTCTTGAAAATGCCTATATGGATTATGCGGTTGCTTTTGCTTTTGCCGACATATAGTTTGTCGGCCACGCGCACGATCTTGTACGTTCCGTCGCGGTAGATGACGAGAATATCGTCTATGTCTGAGCATGTGAAGAGGAATTCATTGTCTTTCAGTCCTGTGCCGAGGAACTGGCCTTCCGCGTCGTAATAAAGCCTGCGGTTTGCCTCCGCCACTTTCGAAGCCTCTATCGAATCGAAATTGCGCAGAGTGGTGAGACGGGGGAAATGCTCGCCGTATTTTTCCTTCAGATGAATATACCAGCGTTCCGTGGTTTCGTCTATATGTTCGATGTCATGGCCTATGCGTGTGATTTCGGCGTCAAGACGTGCGATTTTCTCATCGGCTTTTGAAGAGTTGAACTTTAATATACGGGCCATTTTTATTTCCCACAGGCGTATGAGATCCTCATCCGTGATTTCGCGGAAAAATCCCGGCTTGAACGCTTCGAGCAACGTGTCGACACGTCGTATGGCATGTTCCATATCGGGTGCCTGTTCGATCTCGCGGTCTTTGTATATACGCTGTTCGATAAATATTTTCTCGAGCGAAGCGAATAGTTGGCTCTCACTGGCCTCGGCGAGAGCTATCTCAAGCTCGCGGTGGATTATGTCGCGTGTGCGTGACACCGAGTCCTCGAGCAGTTCCGTCACGGACAGGAACTCCGGCTTGTTGTCGCGTATCACGCAGCAGTTGGGAGATATCGAGACTTCACAGTCGGTGAAGGCATAAAGAGCGTCGATAGCTTTGTCCGAGCTTGAACCCGGAATGAGATGCACTACGATACGGGCGTCTTTCGATGTATTGTCATCGACTTTGCGGACTTTTATCTTGCCCTTTTCCATAGCCGACAGAATCGATGCTATGAGCGTGGATGTGGTTTTGCCGAAAGGGAGTTCGGTGATGACAAGCGTCTTGTTGTCGATCTTTTCTATTTTGGCACGTACCTTGACAGATCCTCCGCGTGCGCCGTCATTATATTTTGACGCGTCAAGTAGTCCTCCGGTCTGAAAGTCTGGCAGAAGTCTGAACGGACGTCCGTGCAGACAGTCGATCGCGGCGTCTATGATCTCGTTGAAATTGTGAGGAAGGATCTTTGACGACAGACCGACCGCTATGCCTTCCACTCCCTGTGCGAGAAGCAGTGGAAATTTCATCGGCAGCGTCACAGGCTCTTTGTCGCGGCCGTCGTAACTCGGAGTCCATTCGGTGATTTTCGGCGAGAATGCAGTTTCTATTGCGAATTCCGACAGCCGGGCTTCGATGTATCGCGGTGCGGCCGCCGAATCGCCTGTCAGAATGTTTCCCCAGTTTCCCTGTGTGTCTATGAGCATCTGTTTCTGACCGAGCTGTACAAGAGCGTCGCCGATCGAGGCGTCGCCGTGCGGATGGAATGCCATAGTCCGCCCCACTATGTTGGCTACTTTGTTGAAACGCCCGTCGTCAAGCCGCTGCATTGTGTGGAGGATGCGACGTTGCACGGGCTTGAGGCCGTCTTCAATGTGCGGAACGGCGCGTTCGAGGATTACGTATGAGGCATATTCGAGATACCAGTCGCGAAACATGCCGGAGAGAACGGTTTTTCGGTCAGTCGGTGGTATTTGATCAGACACAGTCGGAAAATTATGCTGAGGTTAGATTCGGTGAAATAAAAAGGTGGAATCGGTCGTGATGAATCAGAAAAGGGGTAGCGTGGAGCTGGAATCCATGAACTTGCGTCTGAAATCCGCATCCGACATGCACAGCATTACTATGCCCTGGATAAAGGTGATGGTCGCCCATGCCCCGCATGTGATGAGACTGAGCAGGATAGTTATGAATCCGCCGGCTGTCTTGCCTAAGATGAAATATTGCACGCCGAGCGAGCCGAAAAGCATGGCCATGATGCCGCAGAGAGTCTTTTTTGATCTGACCTCCTCGTCTGTCAGACCGGTTGTCTGGCCATGATAGATCTGCATCAGTTCGGGAAAAGTGTAGAGAGGACGCCAGTTCACGCCGTCGGTACTGACGGCTGTATTGGGGTTGACATCGTAGGCGAATACCTGGTGTGCGAACATCGGGCCTATCACCTGATTGTTGATTCTGATGAAATATTGCATGTTTCTTAAAGATTGTGTTTCGTGATCGTATTATGCGAATTTCCGGCCGAGAGTCTCGATGCGTCGCGCTGTCGCTATGGATTCGTGCTCTTCATCTCCCCAGTTGGCGAAAGGATGTATGCTTATGCCTCCGCGCGGCATAAAGCGGCCTTCTACCTCGATATAGCGTGGATTCATGAGACGTCGCAGGTCTTTCATGATGATATTCACGCAATCTTCATGAAAATCGCCGTGATTACGGAAACTGAAAAGATAGAGTTTGAGACTTTTGCTTTCGACCATACGTTCGCGTGGAATGTAGGATATGTAGATATGTCCGAAATCGGGCTGGCCGGTCTTGGGACACAAGGTCGTGAATTCCGGACAATCGAAGCGTACCACATATTCATTGTCGGGATGCTTGTTCTCGAATGTCTCGAGCACTCCCGGGTTATAATTGTCGGAATACACGGTGCCTTGGTTGCCCAGCAAAGTCACTCCTTCCAGTTCTTTTTCAGTTCTCATTTTATGTCTTGATGTTGTCTTGTGAAATAATTGTGCGGGCTCAGGATATATAGGCCTCCAGAAGCCTTACATTCTTGTCCGGATCTATCTCGATGCCTGTCGCCGACGCCGGGATGAGCACTGAATGCCCTTTGGACACAGTCGTGCTTTCTCCGCCGCATCTTATCGCAGCCGCGCCTTCGACCATTGTTATCACCACAAATGTATCGCTTTCCGAATAATCACGCATCAGCGGATTGTCCGCTTCGAGTATGTTGATGGAGAAATACGGTGACTTGATCACATTGACCGGAACTCCGGCGCGGAGATTATAGTCGCTTGCTTTCCCTTCGGTATCCTTGAAGTTGATTGCACGCCGGGCCAGATCGGTATGAAGTTCTCTCAGGTTGCCGTTTTTATCTTTCCTGTTGTAATCATAGATACGGAATGTGGCGTCACTCGTCTGTTGTATCTCCACCATAGTGCAGTCCTTGCATATGGCATGCACGCGCCCGGCGGGTATATAGTAGACGTCTCCGGTTTTGATTCCCTCATAGTTCAGGATATCTTCTATTTTTCCTGAACTGACAAGATTCTCGTATTCCTCCGGTTCGACAGGACGACGGAATCCGTTGGCTATCCTGGCGTTTTTACCGGCGTGCATTACATACCACATTTCGGTCTTTCCGTTGGGATATCCCATCTCTGTGGCTACCTGGTCGTCAGGATGAACCTGTACTGAAAGATCTTCCGCCGTGTCTATCAGTTTGACCAGCAAGGGGAATCTGTCGCCGTATTTTTTGTAATTTCTTTCGCCGAGCAGGTCGGAGCCATATTTTTCGAGCAATTCCTTAAGAGTCAGACCTTTGTCCGGACCTGCCTCCACTACCGATATATTTTCAGGGACACTGCTGATTTCCCAGCTTTCCCCGACTTCCGATATCGCGGGCCGGATATTCTTGATTCTGACTATATTTTCACCACCCCATATGGTGGTCTTGAGAATTGGAGCGAATTTCCACATGACAGTTTTTTTGAAAATTTGGCTTCAGCTGTGAAACACTTGGTTATTACAAGTGTTATAACACACAAAGATACGAAAAAACTTTTAGAAACTGTTTAAATTTAATTGCAAACTTTATTGAGAGGATTTTCCTGATGATTTCTGCAAGTCGAGGAAAGAGCATAGCGGGCTATGCGACTGACGAGACTTGGCGGAAAGCACAGGAAAGGGTCTCAATAAAGTTGCAGAAACAGACATAGTTGTTTTTCGGATTAAATTTAAACAGTTTCTAAGAAACTAAAAATTATTGTTATGAGTGATATATTGAATACCGAGGAGCGTCGTGAATTGCCGTCGGAAGATTTCGGTCTGCCTGAACGCCGCGAATATCCTATGCCCGATGCCGCGCATGTGCGTGCCGCCGAGGCTTATTTCCGTTATTGTCCCGAAGATCTTCGTCCGGAGCTTGCGCGCAATATCCTTAAATTCGCCGCACGTTATGGTGTGACGGTGCGTAGTGCGGAAGTGCTGGATTATGCCAGATAATCGGTCGGATCGGTGAGTCCCGCAGTCTCGAACGCCTCTTTGCGTTCGACGCATGTGCCGCACAGACCGCAATGCTTTTCTCCTCCTTTATAGCAGGAGTATGTCTCCGAATAGTCCACACCGAGCATGGCGCCGCGGCGCGCTATATCCGCTTTGGTCATGTCGGTATACGACGCGATAATATCAACCCCTTCATACGTCCCTTCGCTCATGGCGAGACTCATCGCTTTTATGAAACCTGCCCGGCAGTCGGGATAGATGGCATGGTCTCCTCCGTGATTTGCTATCAGCACGTGACGCAGATCCCGACTTTCGGCCAGACCGCATGCTGTAGCCAGCATTATGCCGTTGCGGAAAGGCACCACCGTGCTTTTCATGTTCTCGTCCTCATAGTGTCCTTCGGGTATGCTGTCGGCGCCTTCAAGAAGAGAACTTCTGAAATAGTCTCTCATGAACATAAGGGGAATCACTATGTGTTCGATGCCGAGCGCCGCGCATTGGCGGCGGGCGCATTCTATTTCCCTGGCATTATGGTTCGAGCCGTAATCAAAAGTTACGGCCAGTGCGATCCGGTCTTTGTAATCGTGCATGAGCGTGACGGAGTCCATGCCTCCGGACACGATTATGATGCTGTCTTTCATTTTGCGGTTATTGGGTTTCAAGTATTTTGTCAGGGTATTCCTAAAAACCGGTGAAGCTGTACGGAAAGTGTCCATCTCGGATCCGCAAGTACCCTGCGTACGGTGCGCAGACGGTTGGCCTCGCGTTGCGCGGGGTCTTCGACGTAACAAGGCTGCAGATACATGAGAGTCTTTTCCCCACGGCATCCAAGCGAGAAGTATGGTTCGAGATCCTGCCCGACATCGACAACCTTGATTTCATCCGCATGGTCCACAACGACTCTGGCCCGCTTACTGTCAGGGTCCGTATCCTCGCATATCCTTTCTTTGGGTGATACCGTCACCCAGTCTATGCCGGGTGGGAGAGGACATGTGCCGTTGGTCTCGATGGCTATTTTTTTGCCGGTGGCACGTTTCAGCAGATGTATGAAATCGGCGTCTATCGCCAGCGAGGGCTCGCCTCCGGTTATCACTATCCATTCGGCGGTGTATAGCTTTACTGCATGGACAATAGCGTCATCGTCCATGAAAATGCCTTCTTCGTGGTTTGTGTCGCAGAAAGGGCATTTTAGATTGCACCCCGCGAAGCGGATAAACACGGAAGGGTATCCCGTATGGTGCCCTTCGCCCTGAAGGGAATAAAATATTTCGTTGATCTTTCTCATATTTTTTCCGTCGCGTCCTCGTCACGTTCGTATGCCGCCCAGTTGCCCAAACTTTCCTCCACTTCCGCGCGGAAACAGTATGGGACGGTCTCTACTATCCATCTGGCTATATTCTCTGCTGTAGGATTGAAATCAAGCACTTCGTTGAGCACTTTGTGGTCAAGGGCGTCGAGAACACGTCGTTTTATTTCCGAGAAATCGACCACCATGCCGTTGCGGTCCAGTTCGCGCGAACGGCATTCCACAGTCACTTTCCAGTTGTGGCCGTGCAGATTGGCGCACTGGCTCGGGTAATCGAGTGTCAGTCGGTGCGCGGCGCTGAACTCAAATGTTTTACGGACAAAATACATGTTGTTGTCGTATTGGTGGATTTACGATGAAATCTGGAGATACCGTGACAGTGTCTCCAGATTTCATTATTACTGCTGACCTTATGGATGTCAGATTGTCTTTTTAGCTCTGGAGGCACGCTTTTTAGGAGCTGCAGCCGGAGTCTCGACCTCTTCGATGCCGGCGAGAGCGCCGTCTATCATGATGCGGCCGCAATACTCGCAGACGATTACTTTCTTATGCATCTTGATTTCGAGCTGGCGCTGCGGCGGGATGCGGTTGAAGCAGCCTCCGCATGCGTCGCGCTGCACTGTCACTATGCCGAGTCCGTTGCGTGCGTTCTTGCGGATACGCTTGAATGCCGCGAGTGTGTATGCGTCTATGCCCGGTTCGAGAGCTTTGGCCTGTTTGAGAAGATTCTCTTCCTGCTCCTTGGTCTCGGAAACGATTTCCGCAAGTTCCACTTTCTTCTGTTCGAGGATGTGCTCGTTGTCGTTAAGTTCCTCGCGGTTATGTTCGATCTCGGCTGTTTTCTCCTCGATCTTCGCGTTGGCGTCGCGGATATTCTTTTCGGCGAGCTGGATCTCGAGAGTCTCGAATTCCTTTTCCTTCTCAAGAAATGCAAACTCACGGTTGTTTCGCACGTTGTTGATCTGTTCGTCATATCGTGCGATCTTCTGGCGTCGGGTCTCGATATCGGCCGTCTTGTTGGCGATCAGTTCGCGCAGCGATACGATCTCATCCTCAAATTTCTGGATTCGCGTCTGGTAGCGCACAATCTCGTCCTCACGGTCTTTGACCTCATTGGGGAGCTCGCCGCGCAATATCTTGATGCGGTCTATCTCAGACAGGAGTGTCTGAAGCTGATAGAGTGCCTTGAGTCGCTCTTCAACGCTGCGTTCTTTCTCGTTTTTCTTTTCTGCCATGTTTCTAATTATGTTTTGTCGGCGCGGCTGTGAGCCGTCCTCGTTTTATCTTCTTTCCCGTTCGGTTTCTTTCGGATTTCACATTATACCCACCGGGTTGCGCTGATCATCGGAGAAATATACCACCAGTTCGGGATATTGCTGGCGGATTATGCGCGAGAATATCTTCATGGAGCATAATTCACTTTCGTAATGCCCGATGTCGGCAATCACCATTTGTTGCCCGTAGCCGGCGAAATCATGATATTTTATGTCGCCGGTCACATATAGGTCCGCGCCCGCGCGCATGGCCTCTCTGATCAGCGATGCTCCCGAACCTCCGCAGAGTGCCACGCGCTTTATCACAAGCGTGGGCGATTGCGAGGAATAGCGCAGCGCCTTGACAGCGAACTTGTCTTTGACACGGCGCAGAAACTCCAGTTTAGGAGTGGGAGACACGTTGCCGATTACTCCGAGACCTGCACGCGGATTGTCGCCATGTGGTTGCAGCACTTCTATGTCGGTCAGACCGAGAGTGTGCGCCATTTCATGACTGACGCCGTTCCACGCGGAGTCGAGGTTGGTATGTGCGGAATATATGGCCACGCCCGCTTCAAGCGCGCGGATCGCTATCCGCTGTGTCTCGTCGGCTCCTGTGAGATTCTTGAGACCTCTGAAGATCAGCGGATGGTGTGATACTATCATGTCGCACTTGCGGCGGATGGCTTCCTCAAGCACTTCTTCGGTGACATCCAGACAAAGCATGACGGCATTGACGGGGCGGTCGCGGAATCCGACCTGAAGTCCGGCGTTATCGTAGTCTTCCTGCAGCGGTAGCGGCGCGAAATCCTCAATTGCGGCTGCGATGTCCTGTACGGTCATATTTTTTGCGTTGCGGTTCAATTCTGATCTGGTTTCGCAGGAACAAGAGTGATCTGAAGCTCATCGAGCTGCGTCTGGTCGATAGGCGACGGACTCTCGTTCATGACATCACGGCCTGAGTTGTTTTTTGGGAAGGCGATCACGTCACGTATTGTGTCCAGACCGGCGAGAATAGACACGAAACGGTCGAAGCCGAGAGCAAGACCTCCGTGAGGCGGCGCTCCGTATTTGAATGCGTCCATCAGGAAGCCGAATTGTTCTTTTGCACGTTCGGGCGTGAATCCGAGAAGTTCGAACATGGTGTCCTGAAGTTCGGCGTCATGTATTCTTATCGAACCTCCTCCGAGCTCTGTGCCGTTCACCACGATGTCATAGGCCGTGGCGCGTACTTTGCCTGTATCCGTGTGGAGCAGGGGAATGTCTTCCGGATTCGGAGATGTGAAAGGATGGTGCATGGCGTAATAACGCTGAGTCTCGTCATCCCATTCGAAGAGAGGGAAGTCCACTACCCACAGCGGAGCGAATACGTTCTTGTCGCGCAGTCCGAGGCGTGAACCCATCTCGAGACGGAGCTCACAGAGTTGCTTGCGTGTCTTCATCGCTTCTCCGCTCATCACGAGCAGAAGATCTCCCGCCTTGCATCCGGCGCGTTCTCCCCATGCGCGAAGCTCATCCTCGCTGAAGAATTTTCCTACGGAACTCTTGACGGAACCGTTTTCCTCGAATTTCACCCACATGAGGCCTTTGGCGCCTACCTGCGGACGGCGTACGAACTCGGTAAGCTCGTCAAGTTGTTTGCGTGTGTATCCGGCGCATCCCGGCGCTGCGATCCCGACGGTGAGTTCCGCGTCATCGACTACCTGGAAGCCATGGCCTTTGGCCAGGTCGGTGATCTCGACAAATTCCATGCCGAAACGGATGTCAGGCTTGTCGCTGCCGTAACGTGACATGGCGTCGGCCCATGTGATGCGTGGGAATGGCTCCGTGAAATCTATATTCTTGACGTATTTGAAAATATGCTTTACAAGACCTTCGAATATCCTTATCACATCTTCCTGCTCCACAAACGACATCTCGCAGTCGATCTGTGTGAATTCAGGCTGACGGTCGGCGCGAAGGTCCTCGTCGCGGAAGCACTTGGCGATCTGGAAGTAACGGTCGAAGCCGGAAACCATCAGAAGCTGCTTGAACAGCTGAGGCGACTGGGGGAGCGCATAGAATTCTCCCGGGTTCATGCGTGACGGAACGACGAAGTCCCGCGCCCCCTCGGGTGTCGATTTGACAAGGATGGGAGTCTCGACCTCGAGAAAATCCTGAGAATCGAGATAGCGTCTGATCTCGAATGCCATCTTGTGGCGAAGTTCGAGGTTGCTGCGCACTGCGGGACGGCGAAGGTCGAGATAACGGTATTTCATGCGCAGGTCATCGCCTCCGTCTGTGTTGTCTTCAATCGTGAAAGGTGGTATCTCGCTGCGGTTCAGCACGCGGAGCGAGGAGGCTATCACCTCGATCTCTCCTGTGGGAAGATTGGCGTTCTTCGAACTTCTCTCGGCCACTTCTCCCTCTATCTGGACCACGAACTCGCGGCCGAGCCTGTTGGCCTGTTCTGCAAGTTCTGAATTGATTTCATTACTGAAGACCACTTGTGTGATTCCGTAGCGGTCGCGGACGTCGACAAAAGTCATTCCGCCCATCTTGCGGGCTCTCTGAACCCAACCGGCAAGTTTTACCTTTTTGCCGGCATCGGCAAGGCGAAGCTCGCCGCATGTCGTATCTCTGTACATATTATCTTTATGGATATCCTCCGCACGCGTTCGGACGCGCGCATATTAAGCACGCAAAGTTACAAAAAATATTCCTAATCACAAAATTAATAACAAAGAAACGGCCGCTCTCACGAGTGACCGTTTTCTTGGCTATGTTTCCATAGCGCATCTTAACTTAATGAACAAAAATCTATCTTCTAACTGCTCTATTAACCGCCTGTGCGGTCAAAATGTTCTGTTGTAATTTAATTATTAACGTATTTTAACATTGCGCTCTGCAATAACAGTTTGTCCCGTGGTATCACGCTTGAGCGCCACTCTGTTGTCGGAGCGTCGCTGCAAGCCGGACGTTTGTTTCGGCTATTTTTCTGATTTCTCCGTAGACTCTTCTGGCATACGGGACTGGTAGTAGGCTCATCAATGTTCTGACGGCTTCCCGAAAGATTCAGACCTAAT
>OHAJ01001202.1_pt1 | contig 19292 bp, 18 predicted proteins | sample 1577101 | NCBI WGS metagenome assembly OHAJ01 (sample SAMEA3541531, study PRJEB24748) | human gut metagenome | biome: human gut; feature: human-associated habitat; material: faeces | place: China | collected 2012
TGGCAGCAAAAACCGCATTACCGAGCGTGAGTATTGGGCGCATAAAAAAGGATTGATAAAAAGGAAGGTGGTTATGAAAAATGGGAAAATGGGCTTAAAAGAATTGGAACTATTGGTATATTTGAAAAAAATACAGCAGAAGAAAAAATATCTAAAATGACAAAATGTGATACTCATACTAAAATAGGAGTTTCAAGTGATGGAAAATACGATTGCTATTTTAGTACGAACAGCGAATCTGAAATTAAACTTCTGAATGAATTTAAAAAAACTGAGATTCAAATTATAGAAAAAAAAGAACGTCCTAAAAACGGTTTTGTTCTATCAGAAAAAACTGATTTAGAAAATACAGAAGCATTTAAAAAATAATCAGTTAGGAATTTACGTAAACTATTACTAAAAGACATAAATGGTTAGGATTTTACAAGTAAATATTTTGAGAAGTATGGTAAACGTATTTACAATTTAGCGTAAAGTTTGTGTAAAAGAGATTCCAAATTTAGTTGAGGTTTAGAACGAAATAAAAATTCCCGCCGAGCCTCCCGCGTCCTGCACACGCACTTCGGCGGAGATCATACGCGACGAGCGCAGGGGAACGACCCCGGTGTAGGTGTAGTCCGAACTGCCCGAAGGGATAAACCCCTGAATCCAGCCATCGTTGTAGCCGGACTTCGAGGCCGTGACCGTGACGCTCGATCCGCTCGTGGGGATGTCGGCGATGGTATCGTCCACCGCCGAGGTATTCGTATATTCGCGCGTCACGGTTTGGCCCGCCGCGTTCTTTGTCGTGACGGTGACCTTATCGGCCGCGAGGGGGTTGCCGTCCGCGTCCTCGATAGACAGCACGACGTGCAGGTTACGCCCCGGCGCAGGTTCCGAAGGGGTCAGTGCAATCTGTTTTGCCACGGTAGACTGTTCTGTCCCCGCATTGACGGTGAGGGAATCTTGCCACAGGACATACCCCGGAGTGGTTACAGCTACTGTCATTATGAAAGAATCGGTTGTGACATCCCGTAGTGTGTCATTAATATGTGATCCTGATGCCGAATACAAAGTTTCTACGCCATCCGTTTTGGTGTACTTCACATAGACGGATTCCGCCTCCACCGGCTGTCCGTCATTATCCGTGATGGTGATGTCGAGTGTAATATTTCGGCTGGTTATCGGTTGTTCAGAAGTTAACATCAAGGTCTCGTTGATATTGTATTCTGAATTTCCGGCCGGGATGTCCACCTGCTTCTTGCCACTCGTATACCCGGCCTTGGTCGCGGCGAGCCCCAGGGTCATATATTCCGTGGACGCTTCCAGCGTGACATCGACAGCGCCCGTATCGGCCCAGCGTTCCAGCTTGCTGTCGCCCGACGGAAGGATATACGAGGCCGTAACCTCGTCGGCCGCAAGCGGCGCGCCCTCGTCGTCCGTCACCGTGAGGCGGAGTTTCAACGGGCGGCGCGGCACGGCGCTATTCAGCGTGGCGGTCTTGGTGACCCGGGCGCTCCCGGCACCCGCGGCGAGGGTGACGGATTCGCTCCACGGCTCGTAGCCCTCGGCCTGCACCTTGAGCAACATGGCGAAGCGGCCGGTCGTGACGTCCGTAAGCGTGGCGGTGACCTTCGAGCCCGACCCGGCGTAGGTCGCCCGACTGCCGTCGGACTTGGTGTACTCCGCCTCCACGGACTGCGCAGCGACCGGCGCGCCCTGCGCGTCCGTGATCGTAAGGTCGAGAAGCAGGTTACGGCTACCGGACTTAGCCGTAAGGCGCGCGTCTGTGTCGTAGGTGAAAGCCGCCTCCCCGGCCGGCACCGTGACGATATTCTCGTAAGTTTCGTAGCCATCCTTGGCCACGGCGACGCCGCACCGGAACTGCTCCGTAGTGACGTCCTCGATCGTGGCCACGACGTGTCCGCCCGTAGTGGCGTAGTAGGTTTCCTCGCCCTCGGAAGGAGTGTACACCACGGCGACCTCGGCGCCTTCGACGGGGATGCCCGACTGGTCGACGACCGAGAAATCCAGCACGAGGTCGCGGCGAAGCCCCTGGAGCGAAACCGTGTCCGAGTAGGTATAGTCGCTTTCGCCCGCAGGGATTACGGTGCTATGGTCATAACCTCGGAAGCCTGGCTCCGAGACCGTGACCCGCAGCGGGAACGAGAGCACCGTGGCCGCGTCGATGAGCGAATCCACGACATCGAAACCCCGGTAGCTGTTCCGCCCCGTGCTGCCGTCAGGCCGTGTCCAGTAGATTTCCGTTTCGGCAGCCGTGACCGGATTGCCCGATGAATCCGTGATCGACAGGTGTACGCGAACCTTGCGCGAAGCAAGCGCCGTACCCGCCTGGTGCACCGACACGGAGCGGCGCCCGAGGCTCCCGTAGGCGTCCGGCCCGAACTCCGCGACCCCGTCCCGTTCGTACTGCGTCGCATCGGCAGACAACGTGATGCCCGTATTGCCCGCGAAGGAGGCACGAAGCCAGTCCATGCCCGCATACTGCTTGATCGGGAACAGGCCCGGTTGTACCTCTACACTGCGCGAGCCCCCGACGACAGGCAACTCGACGGACGTGGGCGACAGCACGAAATCTGACTTGCGGATCAGGCGAAGCGTGAGGTCGTAGCCCGACTTTACCGACGTCGGAAAGTGTGTCAGGTCAACAAACGCTTCACCCTCGAAATAGGGTTCAAACTCGGCAGGCACAGCCAGCGTGCGGCCGAATGAATCGAGCAGCGTCCGCCCTTGCGAATCGAGGAGCACAAGGGGTTCGTCCGCCTTCATACTGACCCGTATTTTCGTTCCGGCATAGACATCCTCCCAATCCTCCGGCGCTTCATTGAGGCTCCATACGACGGCGCCCTTCTCGTCCGTGTGCAGGCTCACCAGGTCGTCATCGCCGTGGCTTATGATGATTCGCACGCCGGGGAGCATGACCCCGGACACCGCGTCGACCACCTTCACACGGAACTGCACCGATGCTTCGGGCATTTCGATCAGTCCCACGTTATCGTCGAACGACACATAGGACAGGTAACTGCCGTCGGCCTCGTATGCCACCACACAGAGATAGGGGCCGCAGACAATCACGTCGCTATCTGCGCCTATCGGTATCTTGCACTGCGCTTTGCTTCTCGCATCGTAAGCCGACAGATAGAAGTTGCCGCCGCTGTTGACCTTCACGACCGCCATCGCGCTGTTGCAACCGGCCGCGACGACCTGCCCCGTCCCATCGTCGAGAGCGAACAGGGATTCGCTGAATTTCAATTCTCCGCCGACCCGGCGGCACACACTCACGGCCGGCCGTGCCGTAGCGGGATCGCGTACTACGACCAGAGAATCGGAGACGGCCAGCATTTCGACCGGCGCGGCAGTCATAGGATTATACGCATCGTCTATTGCCGGCAAGACGTCTGCGGGATGCAGCTCGTAGTTGTGCCAATAGGTATTGGTCGCAGTCCGCAGGACGTACCCGTTGGACATAAGCATCATATCGGTGACGGAAATGTCGAACACATCCTGCGATTCTATTTCCAGGCCATCCGTAAACACGGTTACCGTCGTTTTCCCGGCCACAGTAACGGCGTCGTATGAAACCCAGACTTTGCGGGAGGCATCATACAGGGCCTTGTCGTACGCCAACACGTCAGCCGTAGTAGCATCGAGGTGAGACAATACGGTACCGACATTATCTACGGCATACAGTTCACCGTCCCCGACCTGGATAACAACAGAATTTATACCTTTTCTTATGTCCAGTTTTTCCGCGCTGTAAGGCAAGCGGATCGTATCCCCCGTTTCCGTGTCAAACAATTCGACCTCGTGAGAAACCAATCCTGTCCGGAAAAACAAAGTCCCATACAAAGCCGCACATAACCGCTGGTATTCACGAAACGTGTGTGTCGGGGTTAATTCGAGCGGCTTGTAAACCCGCTGCGTATCGACCAACTCGCGCAGTTGGACTTTATATATCTGACGGGGTGCGTACAACTCCCACGAATTGACATAGTAGATTGCCTTCGTAAACATCCAGTCACGAAACAAGGAATTCATGTCGACGGCGAACGGGCACTGTAATTCTCCGTACAGTTGTCGCCGAACTCCCGCCCGCAGACGACGCACGCCATCGGCGAGAATATCCATAATGCAGCCTCGCTCCGTCCGGGCGACCCATGAAACGACAGGCGAGCCGGCCGCGTCCGTCAGCACGTTCGGAAGGATGACGTTTGCATTCGCGTTGTACCCACCGTCACGTACGGGGACAGAGCAGGTAAATTTACCTGAGTTGGCGGAGGTTACCGGTAAATTAACCCCCGAAATATCCGGAGAATTATCGCCAAGGTCATTATCAATAGCGATATTCGATATAAATGACTTTTGAAGTCCGTCAAACCCATAAATGTAGAAATAAATGATAAGCTGACCGGCCTTATTTTCCAGGTTGGGGATGCTGGTTACGGCAAAATCAAACGACTGCGACTGCAACCCAGACAAAGGGTAATAATTCGACGCATCAGTAACATCGGAACCTGCTATATCTTTTTTCAACTCTGTGTCATCGGAAATTTTCTCATCCCATGAACTCGTCCTGATATTCCAAAAACGCGAATTACTTCCCTGTCGAAATTCGATATGACAGCTGGCGTACAGTTTATAATTCGTCGCATTAAAAACATCGAACGATATGCTAATAGATATTTTGGCAGCCGGGTAATAAGTTTCCGACCGATATTCAACACGCCCATGCGTAGCATGTAGAAATACCCTATTCTTTAAAACACGGAACTGCCACACCGTATTCAAAGCCGTCCAATCCTGCGGTTTATAATAATTTTCCTCTTCTTGCTCCTTGGTCGCAAGCTGGATTTCCGCATTCTGATACGGCGCCAGCAAATTGATCTCCGACGCAGAGGACATTTTACACTTGTCGTACCACAGGTTATGCACGACTGGCCTATTCTTATCCGCAAAGAACGCGGCCGGCCTGATCCGGCTGCGTAACGACATGACGGTACGCAGGTGGTACATCCCTGCGGCCTGGAATATCTGCCCGCCGAAAGGCGCTACGCAGAGTTCCAACACATCGCGCCAGGTCGCCTCGGTATCCTGCATGTCATATATGCGGGCGCGGTCGATATATATGGTTTTCAGGGATGGCGCTGTCGAATCGTCCGATTCGAGATTCAACCATTCGCAAACCGGCAAATCGAGTTCGAGATTTTCGACAGCCTCCTGCAACAGGTCGTACACCGTCGTTGCGCCGGTGAATTTAACGCCGTCAGTATTGCGAAACGGCATGGCACTTAGCAACGACACCCCGTCCGTAGCCGATAGGGTCACTGCATACGGTGCTCGGGCGAACTCCTCCTTATAGCTGTTCGCAGCGAGAAATCCTCGCCATAAAAACCGTTTTTCAGGCTGTCCGGCCGCATCAGCGCGCCATTCGTAGATCGTGATGCGGAATTTTCTCGGATCGGTGGTAAACAGCGACAGGTATTCCATGCTGTTGACGCAAAGTACCTGCAACGTCAACGAACCACCCTTTATTGCCGTATACTCCGGATCGTCCGCTCCACCCTGTTTGAGGGTAAACACATCGTCGTGCGGGCGCATCATGGCCGGGATCGCGTTCGTCAGGCCGCGTTCTTCGATCTCGATACGATACAGCAACCGGTCGCGCATCTTCGATCGGTAGTCAATATAATATTTCAGCCCGTATGCCATTACACCCCTGCATTTACATAGTTCACTCTCACATCTTCGCGGCGAATAGCCAGCAACAGGTCGGAACCGCTCACACGGAACTGTCCGCCGACAAATTCGAGCGATTGGCGCCCGAACCCGTATTGCCTCAGTTTCGACAACGGCGCAATCACCTCGGGGTCACTGCCCGCTCCGCGGTTATCACCGACAAGCGCCATAGTAGGCCCGTAAGCAAGGCCGCCGTTTGCCAGGGCGATACCTTTGCTTGCGTTGCTCTTGAAGGCACTGATCATTGCCGTACCTGCGGCTATCGCAGCAGCACCTACAACCAATCCGACCCACGGTGTAGCCCATATACTGTTTAATGCAACTTTTATGGATTCAATCACCTCGGATGTCGCAATAAGCTGTTTTCCCAATGACACTAAAAATTGCCCGACGGCACGCCCAAACCCGGCAGCAAGATCATCGAAGGCTCCATCCCCGGACAGAATATTGCCCAAACCCTCCCCAAAAGCAAAAGCGAGGTCTTGTACAAGGTTATTCAACATGGCGCCATAATCCATAATTGCCCCTTGTACCGTATTTTTCATATTCCCCAGGTTCTGCCTGAACTTCTCGGCAGCCGCTTCCCAGTCGGCAGCGGGCGGATTGATTGCGTTCGGATCAAATTGCAGCGGGGTAACGCGCCCAAACTGCATTAAACTATATTTCGACCGTGCTTTATCATACTGATCTTTATACGCCGGGTTGTCCGTGTACTTTTCTGCTAATTGCTGTAATTGGTTAATATTATTTTTAGTTTCGTTTAAGTCCTTATCTGAAAATTTTAATGCGACCCACGGATTCGACACAACGGATTGGTTGCTCACCGTTGTCATATCGCTAATCTTTTTTTCGAGGACTGCTATCTCTCGGTTTAAATATCTTACCTTGTTGGGATCAAATGTTTTTGATAGTCTATCTTTAAGTGCCTCCAATTTTTCAATGAGCGGCTTCAATAAACCGTTATCATCTTTTAATCCTACATTCTGTACTCGTTCGAGCTCCTTATTCGTCTTTTCAATTTCTTGATTCAACCGGGAGATTTCACGTATAGTTGTTGCTTCTCTTTTAGCTTTTTCGAGCTTCGTTATTTTATTTTGGAGCTGCCCGATCAGTCCGATCGTTTTCTCTGTTCCGTCATTCTCAGATGCAGCCGTATTCTGCTTTTTAATGTCGATCAAACGCCGGATCGCCTCGATCTCGACCTCCAACTGTGCGATTTCCTCTTTGGATTCCCGAATACGTTTGGATTTGTTCGGATCATAGCTATTATCCTTTTGATCGTAGTAAATCCCGGTTTTCAGGGCGGAAACCCGCGCCTGTTTCCGGCTCTGCAAATCAACCAGCTGTTCGGGCGTATAATCCCCTTCCCGCCATTTTTCAACGAGTTGATCCGCCGCGTCCGAAAACGCCTGTTTTTTTGCAGCATTGAATCCGATAATCGCGGTTGTCACAGCAGCAATCGCCGTCGCAACCAGCCCGACGGGGCCAAGCATGGCGGCAAACCCGGCTTTAAGCAAAGGCAGCATTTTAAGTACAGCCCCCAACCCCATCGACAGCGGGCCAATAGCAGCAACCAATCCTCCGACTGCCACAATCGCCGTTTTTGTTCCGGACGGAAGTTCCTGCAACCATGTCACGGCCTTCTGGAACCAGCCTACGATCTCCTTCACGACCGGCATCAAGACCATGCCTATTTCCTCGCCGAGGTCACCCAGGGAGTTCTTCAACTGCTGCAACGGGCCGAGGCCTGTGCGTGCGACCGTCTCGGCGAACCCCTTGTAATTGTCCAATGCGAACTGCACGGCCGCACCGTTTTTCAGTTCCTCGGCGGTAAACTGTTTCAGCGCCGGAATGCTTTCCCCCAATTCGCCGGTCAGCCCGCCGTAGGTTTTCGCCAGGTTCTTGACGGCGCTGTCGAGCGTCATGCCCGTTGCTGCAGAGAGTTGTGCCGACGCCTCGATCGTATCGTTGATCTGCTGTTCGGTCAGGCCGAGCGAAGCCAGGAATGCCTGCTGGCCGATAATCACTTCATCGCCGAAGATCGACCGGGACTGTAATTCCCCGGCCTGTTTTATCAATCGCTTCTGCACGCTTTCACGCCCTTTCAGTGCCGTTAGCAACCGTTGCTCGGCCTGCATCTGCACATCGGCCAGGTGCACGGAAGCACCGGCCGCAGCCGTGAGCGGCGCGGTGAAATAAAGCGACATGGATTTACCGAAGCCCTGCAGGTCTTTACTCAGTCCCGCCAGTTGCTTCTTCACCTCGCCGCTCATGGCCTTAAAGCCGTATGTGTCGGCTCCCAATTTAATCAGGAGTTCCGCGATTTTTTTTGCCATGCTTCAAATCCGTTTGCGATCTCCAATGCTTCCCGTTCCATCCGCTCGATGTCCCTCTTCGACAACTTGCCCGTTTTCCTCCGTGTCCGGGGCTTTTCGTCCCACGGGAAAGGCAATGCCTCGCCCGGGCCCTGCCCCTTGTAGTCCCGCATCGCCGACGACACCACGTAGCTACCCCACCGCTGCACCTCCATTGCCGTACGGTATTCGCTTTCCAGACGGCGAATATATCCCTGCTCTGCCGCATCGAACTCGTCGAGCGTCATGTCGTCGAACTCCGACGGGGCCAGCCCCATCATCCCGACACCCACGGCATAGAGCGAGCGGTAGGATATTTCCCGGGGGTTCTCCTTGCGGCGGCTTACTCGCCGGGCTTTGCGGTCGCCGCCGTCGGAAAAACCTTTTGCCCGGAGCCTATCGACGCGCGGAACAACGCGACAAGCTGTGGCAGCAGCGTTTCGTCCTCGTCAATCATATCCACCACGTCGTCCTCGGAGTAGTGTCGGGGTTGTCCCGATTTACGGGCGCCGTCGGTCATGGCCACCGCCGATACGGACACGATCAGCCCGATCATGTCGCCGACGTTCATGTCCGGCATCTGGAATTGCTTCACCATCTTGTCGAGGCTCATCCCGAGGGCGTTGGCCGTCGTCGCCAGCGTGCGAATGCCGAAATTCAGCGGATAGGTTTCACCCTTCGTTGTTATCTGTTGCAACATAGTTTTTAGGAATATACGGGCGGAAGGCTCCGCCCGTAAGTTATTGTTGTTTCGTCCGCATTACTCCATCGGCGTCAACCCGTAGCCTTTGAAAGAGGCCTTGTAGGTTGCTTTCTCCGAGACGGTTTCGCTGACTTCGAACGTCTCCACGACACACTTGGTCGTATATTTCTTGGCCGTCGTGCCGGGCAGTGCCAGCTCGACCACGACATCGACCGCCTGCCCGCTGATCGCCTGTGCGATCATGTCGGGCGTATCGAGGTTGTCACCCTCTTCCGACGCCTCCCGCACGCAGACGATGCCGTCGGCCGAGGCCGAGAACGCCAGGTTTTTCAATTCGAACTCCTTGCCTTTGGTGTCCTTGGTTTCCCACTCCTCGAACTCGGGCGAGATCGTGAAGGTGTGCGTTTGTGCGTGGTAGACGCTCTTGTTGGCGCATAACATCGTGAGGCTGCGCCCGTTTCCTGTTTTCATGTTATAAGATTTTAAATGTCATGTCATAGGTGGATATTCTGTCCTGATCGAAAAACACATACTCGCGCCCCTGATAGTAGAAAACATGCTCCCCGGATTCCCGCATATCCAACGCCGAGACAACAGCGTCGGCCAACCGTGCGGCCTCGGCCTTCGTCGACGCGGCGACCGATACCACCGTGGTCGTCACAGCCCCGGCATCACCATCCTTCGAAGGGGTCGGTTCGCAACTCTCGGAATAGTGGATAAACGGCGGCTGCACGGCACTCGGCACCACCTCGGGATAAATCTTTTCCTTGGGCAGCACCGCCGACAGCATGTCGACCATTATCTCGGTTGGGATCATAGCCTTACAAAATTTTTGTTTGCAAAATTCTCGACCGCCGCCGCCATCTCTTTACCGAAATCGTTGACGGTAGAACCGGTCGCGCTGTTGAACGCCTGCATCATGAAGGGGTTCGGCGACAAGCCCCGCGCCGAGCGGGTGAATACCTTTTCACCGTGCGAGCCGGTGAACACCAACACACGGGAACCTTTCGCCCCCTTTGCCCGCTTGCGGGTCAGGGCGCGCGGATAACGATCCTTCGTCCCATCGTGCACGAACCGCGCATAAAAGGCGTTTACCTTGCCGTTCTTCGAGACGTCGAACACCGGGGCAATAGCCATCGGCACCACGGTCGGCACGCGGTCTTTCTTCAACGACACGACCCGGATCGACTTGCGAAGCCGCCCGGTTCGCTTCGGCGCCCGGTTCCGGGCGGCCAGCACCATAGGGCGGGCCGATTTGCGCAACACCTGCCGCACGATGCGCTTCTGCATCTGCTCGGCGAGCTGCACGAAAACCCGTACGGCCTCCTTGTACCCTTCGATCTTAATATCCGGCATTGTTGTCAATATCGGTTTTGGTGATAAGTATATGTGTCGTTTTCCGGAATCCTTCTTCGTAGACGGCCTCGATAGGGCGACGTTCCCCGTCGACCTCGACGAGCATGTCGGGAGTGATCCCCTTGTTGTACGGCACCGAAAATACGACGCTGTTCTCATGGACGATGCGCGAGGCATACAGGTTGGCACGGCCACCGTTCTCGGTTTTTGTCGCCCAGAAATGACGCCACGGCGTCGGATCGCCCACCAGCTCGCCGGTGCTATCCTGCCGAACCGCGGGTTTCAGCAGCATAATTTTAATCTTGCCAGCCATAGGGCGCCATGCGGTAGGGGTTCAACAATCTTTCGACGGTGAGGGGAAGCGCTCCGATGGTGCGGCCGATGATCGCGTCGCCGTCAGCCTCGGCCAGCGTTCCCGCCCGAAGCTGCACGGCAGCCTCGATGTTTCCCGGCAGGACGATCCCGCCGGCATCCAGGGGCTCGCGCGTCACGGCATCCTCGTAGTCGCTGTACCCGCATACGGTTTCGATCAGTACGCGGTTGCGCTTGCGGCGCGACGACAATTCAGGGATGCGGAAAAACTCGACCGACGTACTGTGTTCCGACGCGACCAGTTCGTAATCCCCGCTGTCGAGTGTCTGCAAAACGTCGTCGGCATCGTAATACCGTATCGAGGCCACCGACAGAACCGGAGCGGTCGGAATATCCACCAGCGACGCCAATGCGGCCAGGCCGAACGTCACAACGCTGCGCACGATGATCCTGTTGGTGTACTGCTCGGCAATATCGAACGCCGCATACAGGTTGCGGATCGCATTGTCGTACAATTCACCGTCCTCAGGCACCACCCGCATCTGCTCGGCGGCGATCCGCTCGATCAGGTGGCGCGGATACTCCTTTTGCTTCCGGTTCTTCGTCATGGCCGTCCCCTGTTATGCCGAAGCGAGTGCGAGTACCTTGATCGGGTGCGTGCCCGCATCGTTCAGCTTGCCGTCCGCAAGGATGTGCCCCATGATACCGATCATGTTCTCGTCGGCGTACTTCTCGTAGAATACGGTCATACGCACGCCGTCCACCATACGCAGGTGGTAGGCCTTCGGGTCGCCGAAGGCAATGACCTTTGCCTCGGCCGTACCGATCTGCGGCATGTCGTTGTTGATGACCACGGGATGGCCGAGGATGTGGGTGATGGCCCCGGTGTTTACGTCCTTGAGGAAGATCGGCGAGCCGTCCGTGGTCTTGATCTTCGCAATGTTCAGCAGCGTGTTGCGCGACATGATCCACGAATCCGCATAGGCGCCGTCTACGCTGGCGACCATATCGACGAGTTCGTCGTAGGTCACGGCGTCCTTGCTGGCGGTCGTCACCCCGGTGGGTGCGCTGCTCAGCAGTGCCGTAATGTCGTCGGTACCCGTCCCGCTGATCGTCGCAAGCTTGTTCAAGCCGCGGCGGATGCACTGCGCGATCGCCTCGACGACGACGGCCTCCACATCGACGCCCGACGTCTTGAGCAGGTTGACGTGGATTTTCTGAATCTTGGTGTTGTAGTCGTAGGCCTTGATCTCCGTGCCGCCGAACTTGTTCGACGAATCGTCGGACGTCTTGCTACCCTCTTTCACGCGCACCAGCTCGTCACCCGTAGCGTCGTAGGTCGGCAGGACGTAGGAATCGCTCGTTTGGGTAATGACGAAATCCACCGCATTGAGGAAGGTGCCGGTGCTCTTGAGCGCCATCGTCACCTTGCTCATCACCAACTTCGGCACGACGATCTGGTTGTTCGACGCACCGAGGAACAGGCCGTCGCGCACCTCCTGTGTCAGGTCGTTGCGGGTCTTGCGTCCCGACAACACATCGAGGAAGGCTGCACGCAGCTCTTCGTTGCGCTTCTCGGCGCGGGTCTCTTCGGTATCGGCACCCTTGCCCAATGCGGTCGACACGGGGCGGGCCAGCTCGGCCGCACGCTGCTCGTCGGCTTCGAGGCGTGCGATGCGTTCCGACAGGACGTCGTACTGCGTCCGGTATTCGTTGTACTGCGCCTGCTCCTCGGCCGTGAATGCCGTGTCGCTCCGCTGCTCGGCGGTCTGCACGATCTCGTGCATCTTTTCGTGGAGCACCGACCGCTCCTCTTTCAATTCTTTAATGCTTTTCATAGTTTTGAAGGTGTTAAAAGTTTTCGAGTTCGGAAGCCAGGAAATCGCGGGCCCGTACGACTTCGAGGCTTTTATGCGCCGTCCGGGTCGCCTCCGTGCGGAGTTCGTCGACGGCATCCCGTTCCGCTACGGCGGACGTGTTATCGTATTTCCCGACAATGACGATCGACAGATCGTACAACTTTGCGATTCGTTTTACGACGCGCTGGTCGTACTGCTGCGAAGCGTTCGCGGTTTTCCATGACCAACTGTCCTCGGCCACGACGAACGCGAAACTGCACTCGTTGATGTCGCCGCGGCGCACCAGCTCCAGGATGTCGTTGCCGCGCGTCGTCGTCGGGGCCTCGAAGGAGAATTTGACACCTACGGCGTCGATCTCGATGCTCAGTGTCCCCGCCCCGTCGCGGTAACGTGCGAGCACATCCACGCAGTCGGTACCATGATCCGTGCACATGCGTACATCGGACATATCGCATCCGTCGAACGCCTGAGGGTCGATCATTTCGACCCATTCCCCCCAGAAGGGTTTAGACCATTCGTTGAAACGGACTGCGTAACCGCTGATCCGCCGCGAGGGTTCCTCCCCCTCGCCCCGCTGCTCGACACACAAGTCCGTGACGGGCACCGAGCGCCGCAGCAGCCGATTGATTGCTTTTTCGTTATTCTGTTCCATTGTTTTGAGATTTTCCGGTCACGGGCTCCATATTCGCCTGGTGGTAGAACTGGTCGCCGCCCTCGTATCCGTCCATGTCCTCGCTGGCCCGGATTTCGTTCGGGTTCATCGCCCCGATATAAAACATTTCCTTGTAGAAGGCAGTCCGCGCAGCTGTGTCGGCCCGCAGCAAACCCTTTGCGTCGATGTCGATATAGGTGCGTCCCTTCTCATCCTCGCGCAGCAGTTTGTCGTTGAACTCGGCCTCGGTGTTGACGATCCAGGGCCGCAACGTGAGGTTATACAGTTCGAGGTTCTGTTGCTCGTTGTTGTTGTACGTCGAATGGCTTTGGTTGCCGACCATGTGGGGCGGGACGCGGAATATCGCCGCGATCTCGTCCACGGATTGCAGGCGCGTGGCGATGAACTGTGCGTCCTCGGGCGGGATGGTGATAGCCGTATAGTCCAAACCGTCCTCCAGCAGCAGCGGTTTTCCGGCATTTTTCGCACCGAAATACTGCTCTGCGAGTTGTCTCCGCAAGCGTTCATACGCTTCGTCGCTCAGTGTCTTGTCTTTTTTAAACACCCCGGTCGTCCGGCATCCGTTCTTATAGAACGAGCGGGCGAAGTCGAGCGAGTTGCCCGAGGTTTCGAGCAGGTCGGCGTGCTGGCGGATCGGCGACAGTCCCAACAGCCCGTTCATCGACAACCCTTTCAGGTGGATAACGTCACGGCTCGGAATCTTCGCCTCATTGCCGGCTATGGTGTAGTAGATGTCGTCATCGCCTTCCCACAGCGACACGTTCCACGGCAGCACGAAATCGAGCCGCGTCGGCCGTTGCATCGCATCCCGTGCGGTAATGAAGGCGTAGGCATTCCCCCGAAGGCACACCGAAGTCATCATCGCCCGCCGGAATATCACCCCGTTCATCTTCGGGTTCGGCTTCATCAGCAGCCGGGCGACCGGATGGTCGTACAACACACGACGGCCGCTATCGGTTCGCTCCTTGACATGCAGCGGCAGCGTGGACATAGCACCCGACAGCAGGTCGACGCACGACCAGACCGTCGATATTTTCAATGCGAAGTCCGTATCTACGTTGGCATCGCTCCCCATCGTGTTAAACATCCGGCGTTCGTAAAAGACCGGAATCCCGAAGCGGAGCGCGGCGCGCGCGATTATGTTTCTGACAATTCCCATGTACGGCGTTTTTGCTATACAAAGGTTCGGAAACAATTTTCGGAAAAAAGGTTAACGCCGTTAACTTTCGCAGGTTAACGGCATTAACTTTTTAACAAATCGGCCTCCTAACGCCGTCTGCGAGGGGTGCCCGAGCGGCGTTTGCACCACTGGCTGTACGAACTTTTGAAACTTTCGTAGCATTTGAAGCGGCGGCGCCCTACGATCTCGGCATATTGCCGCTCGGTCGCTTCGTATGCCTGCTCGTTCGTTTCGTAATACGCCAGGAGGAGGATATAACGGTCATAGAATCCCGCCGGGGTGGAGATAAAACGCGAGGTGTTGGCGTCGAGCCGTGTGGTTGCTGGATTGGTTGGTTCTTTCATAGTCGTATATTTTGATTAATCGAATGTTCTCAAGCCGCGGCTTTCGTACACGGACGGAGTTTCCGGATCGCGCAGTGCGCTCATGTATTCACCATGCGCCATGATCGCGGCGACGATGCCGTCGATCTTCTCGGGGCTCTTGTTCTTCAAGGGTTTTATATTGTCGTTGGCATCGCGGTAGACGACGACATTGGACATCTGCCACCGCAGCACGGGGTTGTCGAAGTGTTCGTACTCTCCGAGCCGCACAAGCCGTTCGAAATCCTTTGTCGGGGGCGATATGTTGGCTATCGACTGCTGGAAACCGTCCATCGGAAGCCCGTCGGCCAGCAGGTCGATGACCAGTTGCGACGAGTTCCATCGGTCGTACCCGATCTTGACGATGTTGTATTGCCCCGCAATCCTGTTTATATCGGCCCGGATCGCGTCGTAGTCGGTGACATTACCCGGCGTGACGGCGATATATCCCTGCCGCTGCCAAACCTCGATATTGATATTCTCGCGCAACATCTCCTGCCGACTGCGGTACTTTTCCTCGGGAATCCAAAACCAGACAAGCACCTGCGTCCTGCCGCCCTCGTGGAATTCCAGCGCAAACGACGAATAATCGTTGACGGCCCCCAGGTCGAGGCCGCCGTAACAGGTGCAACCGGCCAGCGTCGCCGGGTCGGTCGTGGTTTTGCAGGCGCGCCAAACCTCGTCGTTGATCCACGTGTCCGCGGCCTGCACCCACATATTGAAGTTCTTCGTCAGGATGTTCGTTTCCCGCTCGGGCTTCGTACGGATGTTGTTATACTGTTCGACCAAGTATTCCGGAATCACGGAGGCTCCGTAGCACGGATTGGACTTATACCACATGCCCGGATCGGCCAGCTCCTCGCGCTTGTCCTGCGTGTAGATCATGACGAACAGCGTGTCGTCCTCGATGATTCCGGACAGCAATTTCAACGCACTCGTGCGGTAGGTGTAACATGCAGACGCAAGGTTGAAACCTGCGGTCGTGATAATGCACATCAGCGGTTGCCGGCGCGCACCCATGGACGACTTCATGACCGCGTACACCTCGTCGGTTCGGTGGGCATGGAACTCGTCAAGGATCGTGCACGAGGCATTTTTACCGTCGAGCGTCTTGGCATCGGACGACAGCGGTTTGAATACCGACCCGTTGTTTTCGTAAACGATCGAACCGCCGGCAGAACGGAACACTTTCGCCCGCTTCGAAAGCGTACATTTTTCGACCATCTGCTGCGCCGCACCGAAACATTCGCGTGCCTGGTCGCGCGTCGTTGCGCACGAGTAGACCTCGGCCCCGGCCTCACCGTCGGCGAAAAGCATATACAACCCGATCCCCGCCAGCAACGTCGTTTTGCCGTTCTTGCGGGCAACCTCCAAATAGAACTCCTTGAAGCGGCGGTAGCCGTTCGCCGAGCGGCGAAAGCCGAACACGTTCCAGAGCACGAACTGCTGCCACGGCTCCAGCGTGATCGGCCGGCCGGCCCACTCGCCTTTGATATGCCTCAACGACTGGATGAAGTTGATACAGCGTTCCGCTGCACGCGCATCGAAATACCATCCCTTTTCCACAGCCTGATCCAAATCCCTGTAATAGCGCTCTACCGCTTGCCGTATATACTTGCACGCAACGACACGGCCGGACAGGACGTCGGCGGCATATTGTTCGGCCGGATGTATCTTCTTCACTCTTGTCATTTGAAAAACTCTGCAAACTGATCTTCCTCCTTCTTCGGTTCCTCTTTCCTGCCGCCCGCGGCCGCGTCGAAACTCCGACGGGAAACGGGCGACAACCCGAACTGCGCCCCGATCTTGTTGACCGTATCCAACGAATCCTTGAACATTTTGGCAGCCGGATGCAGCGTGCGCGTCACGCCCCTGTCGGTGTGCGTCGTAACAAAATACCCATACTCCGCTATATCATCGTTTGCCGCGATCAGATTGGCATAGGCCGCCGCATACGCAGCCAACAGGGGCAGGTCAAGTTTCGTCAGCACGCGCCACGTGATAAGCATTTTTGCCGTATCGCCATATATCCTGCGGGCCTTGTCCGTGAGCCACGGCGGCGCTGTGGTCTTGGTGATCGGCTTGCACACCCCGGTGGTCGGCGTCGAGGCTTCCTGCATCCGGCATTTTTTCAACGTTCCCTGCAAGGATTTTTTTGCATCGGGGATCGGTTTCCTTCCCATAATTTCACTCAAAAAGTTTTCAGATTTTGGACGTGTGTGCAGAAGATTGTGGGGGCGGTTGTGTCGCGGCCACCCTGTCGTGATTCCGCCCCCTACCCTTCCACACTATGTTTCAATATTTTATCGCATTAACTCATAGTTTTTGCTCGTGAAGGTTTATGTCAATTTATGACACAATACAGTATCATATATATCACGGAAGTAATTATATATACACACCGCACTGCCCGACGCGCTGGAACTGTTTTATCGCTTTTTCCACCAGTTTCGACGGCGAGTTGCGAAGCAGCATTCGGGCGTGTACTTCCTGCGCATAAATACGTGTCGTGTTCGTCGTCGTGTGGCCGAGCATATCGCGTACGGTCTCAAGGTCGGCCCCGGCCTCAACCATCATCGAAGCGCATGTGTGGCGTAACGAATGCGCCGTTATATCGGGCCGGTTGATCCCTATTGCCGCCAGTCGTTCGTGCACGATCTGGCTGATCGAGGTGCGCAACAACCGCTGCGGCACCTTTCGGTTCTCGCCGACGAACAACGCTTCGCCCGGCTTCAAATCCCGATCTGCGATATAATCCGTGAACAATTCGACGATGCTGTCCGGCAAAGCCATCGCTTCGACCTTCTCATGTCGTCCCTTACGCTGAATATACAGGATCGGGATGCCATCTTCCGTGCGGTCGAAATCTTCTATGTTGATCCGCTCGACCTCGCAGGTACGAAGCGCCAACAGCAACATCAGTGCGATCATCAGTTTGTCGCGTTTGCCCTTCCTGGTCGTCACGTCGATAGAATCCAACAGGCGTGCAGCATCGGCAGCAATAAGCCGTCCCTTGCGATGCCCCTTGTATCGCACAGAGGAACGTATACCATCGCCGATGCTGTCATAGTACCCGCGCTGCTTGCAGTATTTATAGAACAACCGCACCGCAGTCACGTAACTGTCGACAGTCAGCGCCGTTTTCCCCTGTGCTTCCAAATCCTGTTTGTAGCTGAGCAGATCGACGCGGCGCGGCATCCGAGGATCGCACCCTCGGCCATGCAGCCAGCGGAACCATAACTGTACCTTCGCACCGTAGCTTCTGCGGGTCGTAGCCATTACATCTATGTTCGCCAACCATTCGGCGATGACCTGGTTAATCGTTGCACTTGTTTTCATCGTCTTGATTTGTGAGCCTCGATACCGCTCTTCCGGTTATGGCATTTGTCGCAAAGGCTTTGCAGGTTGTCCATATCCATAGCTGCGCCCCCTTCGTTAATCGGCACAATATGGTCGACCACCGTGGCCGGGGTAACAAGACCGCGCCGTTTGCACTCCTCGCAAAGCGGATCCGCGTCGAGTTTTTGAAGCCGGCGCCGCCGCCATCGGGTCGACCGATAGAATTCACCGTTATCGTGCAGACGTCGGCCTTGTGTGATCCTCGGCGGAAGATAGCCGCGCCGGGTCGGCTTGGGGATGGTTGGCATATCTATTTCTTCTCCGTTTTCTCCAGCTCTTCAAGGAGGGCATCGGCGAGGGCGATAGCAGAACGAGCAACCGCCACTTCAGCGGGCATGCCTTTGTACCCGTCTTTGATCTTCACATGAGTTGTAATAGCCGCAGACAATATGACAGGCATTATTTCCCCCGCATACACCCGCCGCCAGTACTCCCGGTCAACTGTTAAGTTTTCCTTAAAAGTTGGATCAACCTTTTCGATGGCTTCGTCGATATGGTTCCCGTACTCTCCCCCGCGCCAGCTTCTCGGCGTAGTTGTCGTCGCGCATCCTCAAGTCATAACTGGAATTTACCGACCCTGGATAGTATCGGCCATTTTCACAAAAGTACAGTGTACCATCTCCGTTATCTGCTTCCAGCTCAGCCGCAATAGGCTGAGGAACTCCACAGAATAAATGATCGCTATAAAACGATATTATTCTCACCAACTTACCCGCCTTCGTGCACACGGCCGCACCTCGCTTGGCGGCTCTCAAGTCAAAATCTTTCATATTTATTTCAGTTTTTCGAGATTTTGCGAGAATCTCGCTATTTCAACAATAGTTTCTCTTTCAGGTTCCAAACCCGCATACACCCGAGCCGGGCCGCGGTGAGTTGTTCTTCAAGAAATAGTTTGCGACCTCCCCTCCTCGAATAACCGCCCGGCAGCTGATGTATTGATCCGCCTTCGGAATAGTATAGTACCGACGGAATAGCTATATATTTCCCTTCGGAACAGTAGTTTTCCTTTAGAAACTCAAACACGCGATCTTTAATGGATTCCGGCACGCAAAAATGGAAATGATACACGCGAGGATCGTTGTGTCCGTGACCTTTCTTGAAATCCGCCTTGAAATCCTCCCATGACCGCTTGATCTCTACCTCAGTCAGGTACCCCGATTTGGTGATAATCACTAAATCAGCCTCGTAGTTGAGTAGTCCCCATGAAAGATTCGGGATGAATATATCCTGCCTCTTGTTCCAAATCCCGCTATTACGCAACGCGATCTGAATTTCATCTACTGTCAGTTTGGTGTCCATACCTTTGCTATTTTACTAATTCAAAAAGTGTTTTATCCTTCGCTATCGTCCCGATTTTC
>OHAJ01001203.1_pt1 | contig 19287 bp, 19 predicted proteins | sample 1577101 | NCBI WGS metagenome assembly OHAJ01 (sample SAMEA3541531, study PRJEB24748) | human gut metagenome | biome: human gut; feature: human-associated habitat; material: faeces | place: China | collected 2012
TAAGAAACTGTGGAACAACCAGTTTGTTGTCATCGGCATGAAAATGCGCGTCCGACAATTTTTCCATAACGGCCCGCCCTGTGAATCGCAAAAACCGGTGTGCGGTATGTGATCCCGTACTCCGGCGCAAGGCTCCGTGCAAGAACACCCGCCCCGTACGGATCCCCGCCGTCACGCACATAGGAAATCCCTGCCTTCTGATACGCCGCCAGATGTTCCCGGATCAGATCCTCCCGCGGGCCGTTTTCATGCGCTGCCGCCGCCTTTTTGTAATCCACACCGTCCATAAAAATATGGGCATGGCATTCTGCTGTCACCATTTTTGTTTACCGCCTTATCTCCGATTCCACCACAGCTTCTCTACGGCCCATTTTCCAGTTCTGCTCCGAGAGATACAGATGATATCCACAGCCGTTTTCTACTCGCCAGTCATAGTAACTCTTCTGTGGCACGCCGTCAAGGATACTCATGATCGTGCCTCCGTGTACCACCATCGCCACGTTGCGGTAATGGCGGCGGATACACGTATCCACCATCTTGTCAAAGCCGGCGATGCAGCGGTCCTTGAACTGCTGCGGGCTCTCACCGCCCGGAAAGGCAAGCGTCGCCATGGAATCAATCCACTCCTGGTATTTCGGATTATCTTTTAATTCCTGATAATTTTTGTTCTCAAACTCACCAAAATTGCACTCTGCAAATTCCGGGATTTTGACCTGTTTGGCGTACGGATACAGAATGTCTGCCGTTTCCAGACACCGTTTCAGCGGGCTGACGAACAGAAGCTCAACAGTATCCATCGTCCGCTGTTCCAGCTCTTTTTTCCCTTCCTCACACAGTGGTTCATCCGTCACGCCGATATACCGTCCTAATGTATTGCCATAGGTTTTTCCATGGCGGATCATTGCAATTTTAATCATGTTTTTCCTCACCTTTCAGCAGGATTCCGATTCCGCACACCACACGGGTTACCGAATCAGCCTTTGCTGCCAGCTCCGTACAGATGCGCCCCGTCTTTTCCCGCCATTTCCGGTCGAAGGGTTCGATCGGAACCACTCCGTAACCGAGTTCATTCGTAACAATGCAGATTTCCGGATTTTTCTGCAGCAGTTCTTCCAGTTCCGCTTCCGGTGCAGTCCCGGTCTCCTCTTCCAGAAGGAGCCATCTGCGGACCAGTTCCTGAAAATCATATACGCCGGAACATGCCGACAGCTCCTCTTTCGAAACTGCTGCCCCATCGGCCCATCCTGTTTCTTTTCCGGTCATCTTTTTTGCAAAGTCAAGCTTTCCCTGAAAAGCCCCTCCAATTACTAATTTCATTTCCAGTTCTCCATTCCAAGAGAAAGTACCACAAGAGACAGGAGCTGTGCCAGCTCACAGAGCGAAAGGAAATAGCCTGCGAGATCTCCTGTAATTCCTCCAAAATACTTACTGCTTTTCCATTTATAATAACAGAATACCAGTGCCGATACAACCAGTACATCCAGTGCCGCCCAGACGCAGAATGAAGCTGAGAGCACCGTCACGGCAAAAATCGTCACAACAAGCACCGCCGCCGTTCTTTTTTTCTCTGCGCTCATGCCAAACGCTGCCGCTGTTCCTTTCGGATTGGCATTTGGAAAAAACGCGATCGAAAGACCGCTGAACGATCTCGAAACTGCGAAGCCAAATGCATACGCCGGAAAAATCTTCCAGACAAGTTCTCCGGCTGCGCCCGCGTACAGTACAAAATACAGACATCCCATAATAATCGCAAATGCTCCGGCGTGCGGGTCTTTTAAGATTTCCAGTCGGCGCTGTTTTTCTCTCCAGGAACTTAACGCATCCATCGTATCCAGATAGCCGTCGAGGTGAATGCCGCCCGTCACCAGAACCGGAACTGCCGTCAGCACTGCAGCCCGCAGCATGCTTCCCGCGCCAATCTGCTGCAGCAGCCAGAAAAGCACCGCCGAAACTGCACCGACAGCCAGTCCGACCCACGGAAAGAAACACAACGCATATTTCATGTTCTCTTTTTCCCAGTCTGCCGGCGGCATCGGGATTTTCGAGTACATGGCAAACGCCACTTTAAAGTTATTCCATATCGTTTTCATCTTATTCTTTTTTTATTCTGACGGGAATCCCATACACAACCTCGGTCACACAGTCCGCCATCTCTGCCAGACGTACATTAATGTTTCCCAGGATCCGCTGGTATTCCATCGTCTCCTCCTCATATCGGTATCCGTCCGAAAAAATTTCATTCGTCACCAGAACCAGATTCCGCGCCTGATGGGCCAGACGGGAAACGCCCGCAAGAATTTCCTCCTCCGCCCGCGCTTTTCCCGCCCCGGATGGATCAAATATTTCATTTGCCGTGAGATTCGACATACATTCGAGCAGCACATCGCTTCCCGGTTCCAGCTCCACTTCTTTTAAATTCGTATAACACTCAATCGTCGAAAACTTCTTTGCCGCGCGCATCTTCCGGTGGCGTGCAATACGCGCCTGCCCTTCCGCACCGAATGGCTGCATCGTTGTGCCTCCGGTTCTCGATGTGGAAGTGACCGGACGAAAAGAGAAAAAAGAATTGCAGCAAGGCATTAAGCGCTGGTTGGACCGTATAGAATCCCATTATGGGGTGAAGCCCATTCTTTATACTTCTTATAAGTTCAAGACCCGTTATCTGAACGACTCTGTTTTCAATTCCTATCCCTATTGGATTGCACATTATTATGTGGATTCGGTGAAATATCAGGGTAAATGGAGTTTCTGGCAACACACTGATGTCGGGAATGTACCCGGCATTAAGGAAGATGTAGACCTGAATGTATTTAACGGTACATTGGAGGACCTCAAAAAACTGACAATTAAATAGCGGGCATTATTTTTCTGAACAACTAATTTCTTCTTTCATTTGTTATAATCGTATTATTATTAAAAAGATATACGATTATGAATTTTGATATAGCTATTATTGGGGGTGGCCCTGCCGGATATACGGCCGCCGAACGGGCAGGGGCGAACGGACTGAAAGCCGTTCTTTTCGAGAAAAAAGCAATAGGTGGGGTGTGCTTGAATGAAGGGTGTATTCCTACTAAAACTCTGTTATATTCTGCTAAAATTCTGGATAGCATTAAGAATGCTTCCAAGTATGGCGTGTTTGCCGAATCCCCTTCCTTTGATTTATCTAAAATTATGAGCCGCAAAGATAAAACGGTGAAAATGCTGACGGGTGGTGTGAAAATGACTGTCAATTCTTACGGGGTTACGATTGTGGAGAAAGAAGCTTTTGTAGAAGGGGAAGAAAATGGGTTGATTCGCATTGTTTGTGACGGAGAGGCGTATCTTGTAAAGTATCTGCTGGTATGTACCGGCTCCGATACGGTGATTCCTCCGATACCGGGATTGGCGGAAGTTGATTACTGGACCTCCAAAGAGGCATTGGAGATAAAAGAACTACCTAAAACGTTAGTAATTATCGGTGGGGGAGTAATTGGAATGGAATTTGCTTCTTTCTTTAACAGTATGGGAGTGAAGGTACATATCGTGGAAATGATGCCTGAAATATTGGGAGTCATGGATAAGGAAACCAGTGGTATGCTTCGTACGGAATATACAAAGCGGGGAGTTTCTTTCTATCTGGATACTAAAGTAGTGGAAGTGAAACCTGATAGGGTCGTGATTGAAAAGGGAGGCAAGGCTTCTGCGATTGAAACGGATAAAATACTGCTTAGTGTAGGACGTAAGGCAAATTTATCCAACGTAGGATTAGAACAATTGAATATAGAGCTACATCGGAATGGAGTGAAAGTAGATGAACATTTACTGACTACTCATCCTAGGGTATATGCTTGCGGAGATATTACAGGATATTCTTTATTAGCACATACCGCCATTCGTGAAGCAGAAGTTGCTATCAATCATATATTGGGAGTAGAAGATCGGATGAACTACGACTGTGTGCCGGGAATTGTTTATACGAATCCCGAAATGGCAGGAGTAGGTAAGACTGAGGAAGAACTGATAAGACTCGGACTCCCTTATCGTGTTACGAAACTACCAATGGCTTATTCCGGACGATTCGTTGCGGAGAATGAGCAAGGGAACGGTCTCTGTAAATTGATTCAGGATGAAGAGGGCAAAATCATCGGCTGCCACATGCTGGGAAATCCGGCGTCGGAGTTGATTGTCATAGCAGGCATTGCTATTCAGAGAGGATATACGCTGGAAGAATTTCAGAAGACCGTATTTCCGCATCCGACGGTTGGAGAGATTTATCACGAAGTAATGTTTTAATCCCTTATCTTCGAGACCTATGATTCGATGTATATACAGTCCTTATACTGATATTTATTTCCATTTAGCGGCAGAAGAGTATTTGTTGAAGCAGGGAACGGAGGATGTTTTTATGCTTTGGCAGAGCGTTCCTTCTGTTGTGATAGGGAAACATCAGCGTCTTCGGTCGGAAGTTGACAAGGAATGGGCGAAACAGCACCGGATAGCTATTGCCCGTCGCTTCTCGGGAGGAGGGGCAGTATATCACGATTTGGGTAATGTCAATTTTACTTTTATAGAAACAGTTTCGCGTTTGCCTGAATTTGTTCATTATCTTCAGCGAACGTTAGACTTTCTGTCATTCATCGGTATAGAAGCTAAAGGAGATGAACGGCTGGGTATCTATCTGAATGGATTGAAAATATCGGGGAGTGCACAGTGTGTACATAAAGACAGAGTATTATATCATTGCACACTGCTTTATGATACAGACCTCACGATATTAAATAAGGTATTGAATCCGGATGTGATAGCTCATGACGGCACTTTGTCTTCCGTATATGCCGTTCCTTCCATTCGGAGTGAGGTTACTAATATCGGTAGATATTTGCCGGCGGGGAGTGTGGATGATTTCAAGGAAAATGCTTTTCAATATTTCAGTGAATCGCAATCCGTCAGTTCTTTCAGTGTAGAGGAGAAGGAAGCTGTCAACCGGCTTCGTTCGGAGAAGTACATTCGTGAAGAATGGATATGTAACCGTTGATGTCCGGTTAAAAATACTTTAACTTAAAACTTTCTATTTCAACGTATTGTTGTAATGTGTCAAGGTTGAATAATAAATTTACTGTCTATGTCAAGATTCGAAATAAAAATGCCTAAGTTGGGCGAGAGTATAACCGAAGGAACAATTGTTTCTTGGTCTGTAAAGGTAGGTGAGTCGGTTCAGGAAGACGATGTGCTTTTTGAAGTAAACACTGCCAAAGTGAGTGCGGAAATACCTTCTCCGGTAGCGGGGAAAGTAATGGAGATTTTGTGTAAAGAGGGAGATACGGTAGCGGTGGGCACTGTCGTTGCTGTTATTAATTTGGACGGTGACAGTGCTAGTGAACAGGAAACTTCCAATGAATCGAACTCCTCTCAGGAAACTACTAAAGAGAAATCCCATAATGAAGTACCGAAACCGGGTGTTGCTGTCGAAGAACGTTGGTACTCTCCAGTGGTGATTCAATTGGCACGGGACGCTAAGATTCCGAAGGAAGAACTGGATACCCTGCAAGGGACTGGCTATGAAGGACGATTGAGTAAAAAAGATATAAAAGATTATATTGACAGGAAAAAGAGAGGGCTTGTTAGCGAGCCGAAACCGGCAACAATAGGCATAACTTCGACTGCAAATGCACCGTCGGCTATTATGCCTGCTGCTTCAGCGAGTCCAAAGTCATCTCCGGTACCTGCTGTACAATCTGTGGCTTCCACTGCTACACCCCAATCATCTGCCCCTATCAATACGTCCGGAGTAGAGATGAAAGAAATGGACCGTGTCCGTCGGATTATTGCCGACCACATGGTTATGTCAAAGAAAGTATCTCCACATGTTACGAATGTGCTGGAAGTGGATGTAACCAAGCTAGTCCGTTGGCGTGAAAAGAATAAGGATGTCTTCTTCCGTCACGAAGGAGTGAAGCTGACCTATATGCCTATGATTACGGAAGCGGTAGCGAAAGCGCTGGTAACTTATCCGCAGCTGAATGTATCGGTAGACGGATATAATATTCTTTTCAAGAAACACATCAATGTCGGTATCGCTGTTTCCTTGAATGACGGAAATCTGATTGTTCCGGTGGTGCATGATGCCGACCATTTGAATCTAAACGGATTGGCAGTCGCCATTGATTCATTGGCATTAAAAGCAAGAGATAACAAATTGATGCCGGAAGACATTGATGGCGGAACATTTACTATTACTAATTTCGGTACATTCAAGAGCTTATTCGGTACGCCGATTATAAATCAGCCTCAAGTAGCTATTCTGGGAGTGGGATACATTGAAAAGAAACCTGCTGTTGTGGAGACACCGGAAGGTGATACGATTGCTATTCGTCATAAAATGTATCTTTCCTTGTCTTACGATCATCGGGTGGTAGACGGTATGCTGGGTGGTAACTTCCTGCATTTCATAGCCGATTATCTGGAGAACTGGAAAGGTTGATTCAACTGATTGTTTCATTAATAAAGAGTTCATTAACTATGAAAAAGTATGATATAAAAAATACAGATATTGAAACCTTGAAGAAGTGGTATCATCTGATGACATTGGGACGTGCTCTGGATGAGAAAGCCCCTTCCTATTTGCTGCAATCGTTAGGTTGGTCTTACCATGCTCCTTATGCAGGACATGACGGAATCCAACTGGCTATTGGGCAGGTTTTTACTCTCGGCGAAGACTTTCTGTTCCCTTATTACCGGGATATGCTGACTGTGCTTTCTGCCGGAATGACTGCAGAAGAAATTATCCTGAATGGTATATCGAAAGCGACTGATCCCGGTAGTGGCGGGCGGCACATGTCTAATCACTTCGCAAAACCGAAATGGCACATCGAAAATATCTCGTCTGCTACGGGGACACATGACCTCCATGCGGCAGGTGTAGCCAGAGCTATGGTGTATTATGGTCATAAAGGAGTTGCCATAACTTCTCATGGAGAATCGGCTACTTCCGAAGGCTTTGTGTATGAAGCCATCAATGGCGCTAGTCTCGAGCGTCTTCCTGTGATTTTCGTAATACAGGATAATGGTTACGGTATCTCCGTCCCGAAATCCGAACAGACGGCCAATCGGAAAGTGGCAGAGAACTTCTCAGGTTTCAAGAACCTGAAAATTATCTATTGTAATGGAAAAGATGTATTTGACTCGATGAACGCTATGACCGAAGCTCGGGAATATGCCATAACCACTCGTAACCCGGTAATTGTACAAGCCAATTGCGTCCGTATCGGTTCCCACTCTAATTCGGATAAACATACCTTGTACAGGGATGAAAACGAACTGGAATATGTAAAAGAAGCTGACCCGTTGATGAAATTCCGCCGGATGTTGCTTCGCTATAAACGTTTGACGGAAGAAGAATTGCTGCAAATAGAGACTGATGCAAAGAAAGAATTATCAGCCGCTAATCGAAAGGCCTTGTCTGCTCCCGATCCTGATCCCAAGAGTATCTATGACTTTGTGATACCCGAACCTTATCAGCCTCAAAAGTATAAAGAAGGTATCCATCAGGCAGAAGGAGAGAAAACTTTTATGGTGAACGCCATTAACGAAACGTTGAAAGCTGAATTCCGTCATAACCCCGATACGTTTATCTGGGGACAGGATGTAGCAAACAAGGAAAAAGGCGGTGTGTTTAATGTGACTAAAGGTATGCAGCAGGAGTTTGGTGATGCACGTGTATTCAGCGCACCGATTGCGGAAGATTATATTGTGGGTACAGCTAACGGAATGAGCCGCTTTGACCCTAAAATCCATGTCGTGATAGAAGGGGCGGAATTTGCTGACTATTTCTGGCCTGCCGTAGAACAATATGTAGAATGTACACATGAGTATTGGCGTAGCAATGGAAAGTTTGCTCCGAACATAACTTTACGGCTAGCTTCCGGTGGTTATATTGGTGGGGGATTATACCATTCCCAAAATATAGAGGGAGCTTTGACAACTTTGCCCGGAGCACGAATTGTCTGTCCTTCCTTTGCTGATGATGCCGCCGGATTATTGCGGACCAGTATGCGTTCCAAGGGCTTTACATTGTTTCTCGAACCGAAAGCTTTGTATAACTCGGTGGAGGCAGCAGCCGTTGTACCGGAAGATTTTGAAGTTCCTTTCGGAAAGGCACGTATCCGTCGTGAAGGAACAGATTTGAGTATTATCACCTATGGCAACACTACCCATTTCTGTTTACACGCTGCCGAACGGCTGGAGAAAGAAGGTGGCTGGAAAGTAGAAGTCATTGATATTCGTTCTTTGATTCCGTTGGATAAAGAAGCGATATTTGAATCAGTAAAGAAAACCAGTAAAGCATTGGTTGTTCACGAAGATAAAGTATTCTCCGGTTTCGGTGCGGAACTGGCGGCTATGATTGGAGGGGAGATGTTCCGCTATTTGGACGGTCCGGTAGAACGTGTCGGTTCTACATTTACTCCTGTCGGCTTTAATCCGATTCTGGAAAAAGAAATATTGCCGGATGAGGCTAAGATATACGAAGCTGCCAAGAATTTGTTGGAATATTAAATTGTACAGATTATGAAAAAGATAGGTTTATTTTATGCTACTAAGGCTGAAAGAACAAGCTGGGTAGCGGAGAAGATTCAGAAAGAGTTTGGAGAAGATAAGATAGAAGTAGTAGCGATTGAACAGGCATGGCAGAATGATTTTGCAGCTTACGATTGTTTTATTGTTGGAGCTTCCACGTGGTTTGACGGTGAGCTGCCTACTTATTGGGATGAACTGTTACCGGAGCTTCGGACAATGGAACTGAAAGGAAAAAAGGTTGCTATTTTCGGTCTCGGAGATCAGATACGCTATCCTGAAAACTTTGCCGATGGTATTGGCTTGTTGGCGGAAGTTTTTGAAGGAGACGGGGCTACATTAGTCGGCTTCACTTCTTCTGAAGGTTATACTTTCGAACGTTCCAGAGCCTTACGAGGTAATCAGTGGTGCGGATTGGTGATTGATTTGGATAATCAGTCTGAACAGGCAAAGAAGAAAATCAAGGAATGGTGTGAGCAAGTAAAGAAGGAGTTCGCATAAATTTCTTTATATGTGACATCCCTATGTCCGACATTCCCATTTTGTTATATGTGATGTCCGGACATGGGGATATTGTTTTTTAGGAAAAATCAGTTGGAGGGGATTAGCCTTGATAAATAAACTTTACCTCTGCCCAACGGTTCTTCTCTTTGTAATGTACAAAAGCCAGTCCATTCTTTTCCGCTTCTTCACGGATAACAGCAATATCATCTACATAGAATCCACTCATATAAAGCTCTGAACCTGGATGCATGCAGGTAATGTACTGCTTCATGTCATTCAATAATATATTCCGGTTGATATTGGCGATGATAATGTCAAAAGGCCCTTTTCCGGTAAGTGATGAAGCATCTCCTTGTGAAACGTCGATTTCGTCTACATGATTCAGTTCAATGTTCTCGATAGAATTGCGTACACACCATTCATCGATGTCGATGGCTGTACAGGGGTGTGCCCCCCGCATACGTGCCAGGATAGCTAAAATAGAAGTCCCACAACCCATATCGAGCAAGGATTTATCTTTCAGTTCGTTGTCCAGTAATTCTTCGATGATGAGGCTTGTCGTTTCGTGATGTCCCGTACCGAAGGCCATTTGTGGGTTGATGACGATGTCATATTCCGCTTTGGGTACATTCTGGTGAAAAGTACTGTGGATTACACAGCGGTCTCCAATAATAATCGGTTGGAAGAAATTCTTTTCCCATTCCTCGTTCCAGTCCTTGTCTTCTGCTTCGGTAAATGTGTAGGTAATTTCCGTATCGGATAGAGGAAATTCGGCGATTACAGTTTTGATAGCGTTTTCATCACATACCGATTGTTGGATATATGCGGTCAGTCCGCCTTCGCATTCAACAAAACTCTCGAATCCCACTTCGCCTAGCACTGCAGTTAGTACGTCATTAACTGTTTCGGTACAAGGACTTGTATGGAACGTGAACTCAAAATACTTCATAGTTGTTTTATTTTCTGGTAAATAATATGCAAAGATACTACAAACCAAGTATAGAAAATCAAGTTTACTTGAATTTTATGCCAAGGTGCAATGTATCTTCTACTAAGATAGTTAGAAATAGGGATTTCCCTATTATCCTTTGGGGAAAATCTCCTTCGGACGAAAAATCTCTTCCTTATCTTTGTAATGTGAATAAGTTTAAGTAATTACATAAACCGAGATGATATGAAAAAGATTGTTTACTTCTTGCTATTTGCCTTGTGCCTACCGATAGGCTTGCTGGCACAAAGCGTTGATGACGACCTTTACTTCGTACCTTCCAAAGATAAACAGGAGAAGAAAGAAACTCCGGTTAAGAAGGAAACGAAACAACAGGTGACCAACATCTATACTTCACCGGGTACTACCGTAGTTGTTCAGGACCGTAAGGGAAAAACACGGGATGTGGATGAATATAATCGCCGTTACGATGCACGTGATAATGAGTTCGTAATGGACAATGATACCTTATATATAAAAGAAAAATCTAATCCGGATTTGGACGGAGAATGGGTGACGGGCGAATTCAATGGTACGGAAGACGACTATGAATACGCTGAACGTATCATCCGTTTCCGCAATCCGCGTTTTGCTATCAGTATCAGCAGTCCGTTGTACTGGGATGTAGTTTACGGTCCGAATTCATGGGACTGGAACGTATATACCGATGGTATGTATGCTTATGCATTCCCGACGTTCAGTAACCCGCTTTGGTGGGATTGGCGTTATGGCTCTTACGGCTGGGGATGGAACTATGGCTGGGGATGGAATCGTCCTTATTACTCTTGGGGATATTACCCCGGTTATTGGGGTGGCGGCTACTGGGGTGGCTGGTATGGCGGCGGATATTGGGGACATCATCACCACTGGCATGGTGGTCCTAGCTGGGGCTGGGGCGGAGGTGGAAGCGGTCGTTGGACAGGTCCTACCTATACAAACCGTCGTTCTTCCGGACAAAGCAGTTACAGGAATCCTTCTACTATTCGTCGTTATGGTTCGAGTGCCGTTCGTTCCAGTGGTTCTTCTGTTCGGGGAGGCTCTGCAGTTCGTTCAGAAGGTAGTTCTGTTCGTTCTTCTGGTTCTACTTATAGTAGGGGAACTACTTCCAGACGTGTAGTGGGTACACGGACTTCAGGTGAACGCAGTGGCTCAAGTAGTCGTAGCAGTGCTACTTATTCTCGTCCAAGTAGTACTAGAAGTAGCGGAAGTTCTTCATCTTCCCGTTCGACTGGTTCTTCTGGTTATTCGCGTTCGTCTGGAACCACTACTAGAAGCAGTAGTGCAAGATCAACTTATAGTCGTGGAAGTTCAGAAGCACCGCGTAGTTATTCTCCAGCAAGTAATAGTAATACCCGTTCTTCTTCCTATGGTACTTCTCGTTCTTCTTCACGTAGTTATTCTCCAGCTTCGTCAGGTGGCAGTAGCTCTCGGGGTAGTTATTCGAGCGGTGGTTCTTCTTCTAGATCATCATCAGGTGGAGGTTCCTCTCGTAGTAGCAGTGCCAGAAGATAAGTATTAATTAAATGGTTTTGACAGGAATGAAAAAGATAAGTGTTTTAATTGTTCTGGGGATGCTAATGATAGCGCCTTGGGGAATGGCACAAACGATATATGACGGTGCCAAACTAACAGGAAAAGATTTGAATGGCACAGCTCGATTTGTGGGTATGGGTGGAGCTATGGGAGCTCTTGGAGGAGACATATCTACGATGGGGACTAATCCGGCAGGTATTGGCCTTTATCGCAGTAATGATATAATGACTTCATTTGGGCTTTCTCTTTATGGGAATGAAAGCCAGTATTTGGGGAAAAAGTTTAATTCCGATTTAACTAAAGGAGATTTTAATAACATCGGGTTTGTATTTTCTTCGAAGATTGGTAATGAAACTCCGCTGCGTTTTGTGAATTTCGGTTTTAACTATCATAAAGCGAAATCATTTAATAACAACATGCGTATGGAAGGTAATTTGGGGCTTTACTCCCAAACCTATCTAATGGCATCTCAAGCAGCTGGCATTGAAAAATGGGGAGATTCGCCTTATACGGATAATGGTATTGGGTGGCTTTCTATTCTTGGAGCTGATGCTGGACTGATTAGGGATATAACAATACATGACAAAACAGGAGGGGTAAACAATATTCCTTATACCTATAAGGATGAAAAAGGGGAGGAGGTACAGTATAAGGATATAAATGGTAATCCTCTTTATATCTCTCCTGGACATTTTGAAGGAATGCCGGACAATGGATATGCAAATTTTCGCTCGGAAGAACGCGGTGGAATTGATCAATATGATTTTAATGTATCATTTAATTTTAATGATCGGGTATATTTGGGGTTGACGCTGGGTGCTTATTCTGTAGATTATAATAAGTATACTTTTTATGATGAGGATTATGGAAACGATGAAGGATATAATTTGCAGAGTTGGAATAGAATAAAGGGGTCTGGCTTTGACGTGAAGTTGGGGGCTATTATTCGTCCTTTTGAATATTCGCCTTTTCGGGTTGGATTAGCTATACATACGCCAATATTCTATAGTTTGGATTATAAAACGAGTGCACAAGTTATATCGGATGTGATGGATGTTGTAACTGGAGAAATAAAAGGATATGACGTGAGATCATGGGATAATCTTCCGGGAAAAGGGGATATGATTCTTCCTTTCGATTTTCAGACTCCTTGGACTTATAATGTAAGTTTGGGATATACGGTAGGCAAGAGCTTGGCTTTAGGAGCAGAGTATGAGTATCAAGATTATTCTTCCATGAAGTTTAAAGATACTGAAGGTAATTCTTCTGCTTATGAATTTGAGAATAGTACGACGTCTATGTTGAAAGGGGTTAGTACAGTCCGTCTTGGTCTAGAGTATAAGGTGATTCCACAGTTTGCTTTTAGGGCAGGATATAATTATAGTACTGCGGCTTTCCATCAAGATGCTTTCAAAGATTTGGCTATTAACTCTATTCAGACAGATACAGACTTTGCCAATTCTAAATCAATGAGTAATTATACATTGGGTATTGGTTATCGCGGATCAATGTTTTATGCTGATTTGGCTTATAAATACTCTACATATAAAGAAAATTTCTATCCGTTTGTGAATGGATTTACAGATGAAGATGGTAATACAGTCATTGGTTCACCGGAAGCAACGAAAGTTACGAATACACGTAGTCAAGTGTTATTTACCGTAGGTATGCGTTTCTAACCTAAAAAAGACAGTTTTCAATTTCAATAATAACTTTTGTGTGTAAAAAATCCCTGGAATGCTGAGTGTCTACAGCGGTTCCGGGGATTTTTATTAGTATCACTTTTTATTCTTTAGTCTTATCTGAATAGTGGAGTTCGTTCGTCAATGATTCCGCGTCTTGCGTACATTTTTACCGCAACAGGAGTTCCGGCTTCTATGGTAATGTCCTCCTCTGCGATGATAGGTTCTTCTTTACCGTCCTCCAGGATAACCGTTCCTATTTTCTCGCCGGCTTTGATGAGCTGTGGAATCAAGTTAGTCAAGATACCTTCAGATACTTTCCGGATATCAATGTATTCCGGTTTTGCATTGGGGTCAGCTTCGATTTTACCGCTGAACAGGTCTTGCACACCTTTGTTCTTCAAGAACAGTTTAACGATTGCTCTACCTTCGTACGGCTGGTTGTTCTCGTCAAGCAGAACGACGGGCGTTGTCATTCTCTTAAATGCAAGAGCAACGCTCTTAGAACCTTTGTTGGCTTGGGCTGTACCGAACAAATATTCTAAGCCACCCTTGATTTCACGATAGCGGCTGCTCAATGATCTGGTAGTAGCAGCTTCGTCGGTCAATTCAGGATAATGAGCATAGAAAGTAACCGTTTCCGAATCGGTGCCCGCCTCGTTCCAAGTCTGGCTATCCATGCCTATGGCAAACGGATGATAATCTTGCTCGGCAACGGACATGGAGATAACATCTCCGGCAGCGAAGTTGCTCTTTAACGGAAGTGTCAGACTACTGCTGTTACGAGTAAGAGCATTGTTGATACTTTGGTCAATAGAAGTAGAAAAGTCGATCACTCCATTACTGGGATCTTGCAGTTCTTCTTGCTGTTGACAACTGAACAGGCATACTGATGCCATAACAAATAAAAGGCTTTTTCTTTTCATTTGAGGGTAATTAATAGGTTAATAATAGTGAGAGGTTTTCTAATATTCTACTCTGTCTTCTTTGGCCACCCAGGCTTTGAAGGCAGTAAGGGCTTCATTATGTAGTAGGATTTCGGAAGGCAGCTTTCTGTCTTCAGGTTTCAGTTGCAGTTCGTCATAGATAAAAGAGTCGTCGAAGCCGATGTTTTTGGCATCGGTCTTGTTGTTTCCATAGTACATCTTATCCAGGCGTGCCCAATAAATAGCACCTAGGCACATGGGGCAAGGTTCGCAGGAAGTATAGATTTCGTATCCGCTAAGATCAAATGTTCCGAGTTTGGCAGCTGCGGCACGTATGGCGCTTACCTCGGCGTGAGCCGTAGGGTCACAAGATGCAGTGACACGATTAACTCCTGTTGCAACTATTTCTCCGTCTTTCGTGGCAATCACAGCACCGAAAGGACCTCCACCATTTTCAACATTTTCTTTTGAAAGCTCGATCGCTTTTCTCATTAAAGCTTCTTTAGTCATGGCACAAAAAATATATTGTTAGTTTCATTTTTTCTTTGCTTCTTTCTACAAAGATAGAAAAAACTAACAATATACAATGGAATGTCCCTATTAATTTCTTAACAATACTGGCAGAATCCGGAAAAAGAAGGAACTTTTTTTTGCTTTTTTTAGGGTTATAGCTTACCTAAGATCTTGTCCATTACCCAGTTAGTCAACGTTGCGCTTTCGCCGTCGCAAGAGCAAACCGACTTACCCAATAAGTGGTCTACTACTGCTTGGATAAGAGGCTGTTGCACGTGTTCCGGGTTACCGATACAGATTTCTTCCCGTCCTTTCTCGGTATGTAGTCCGATAGGTTCGTAAGTAAAGACAGAGAAGCAAATCATTCCTTTGTCACCGATAATCTCTATGCGGTCTTCGCGGGCAGAATCATGGGCTACGAAGCACCAGGAACCACTACCCACCAGTCCGTTGTCAAATTGGAAACAGGCGCTTAATGTATCTTCGGCAGGATAAAGTCCGCCGCGATTACTCTTGTAACCGCTTGCTTCGAGGATGCAACCGAACATATCCTGCAACAAATCAATCTGATGCGGAGCAAGGTCGTAGAAGTAGCCGCCGCCGGCAATATCAGCCTGCACACGCCAGGGAAGATTATCACGATTGTAATCCAGATCGCGTGGCGGCTGGGCAAAACGAATCTGTACATTGATAACGTTGCCGATCGTCCCGTTCTCTACTAATTCCTTTACTTTCTGGAAATAGGGAAGATAACGTCGGTAGTATGCTACGAAACAGGGAACCCCCGTTTCATTGGATATGCGGTTGATTCGGGTACATTCTTCATACGTCACCGCCATTGGTTTCTCAATATAGGCCGGTTTACCCGCTTTCATGGACATAATGGCATACGTAGCGTGTGAAGAAGGAGGAGTGGCGATATAGACAGCGTTTACTTCCGGATCATCTATCAGCTCCTGTGCATCGTCATACCATTTCTTGATTCCTCTCTCTTTGGCATACGCTTTCGCTTTCGCGCCGTCACGACTCATCACGGCTACGACTTCCGAATGTTCTACTTTCTGGAAAGCGGGACCGCTTTTCGTCTTGGTTACTTCTCCGCAACCAATGAAGCCCCATTTGATAATCTTTTCACTCATAATATAATATACCTATTGTGTCTGTTCTAACAAACCCCAAAGATAAAGCTATTTTTTGTCAAGAGCAACTTTATTGATTATTAACTTAGCGGGGACAGTTGGAAAACAGACATTGTGTTTTGTTTCAACAGAAGCTCTGTTTTATCGGAACAGAGGCTCTGTTTCAGGCAAACAGAACGTCTGTTTGAGGCGGATATATACTTCATTTCGGTAAGAAGCAAGGTGAACACTGCTGATCCTCCGGCTGAAGGACCATAACCACCGGGCAAAGCGCAAGGAAAAGCCGGGGCGGGGAGAGGTTTTTCCCGGCTGGATAAAAAGAAAGGAGAGAATCGCGATTCCCTCCTTTGCATGTAGTTTAATTGAAACTACTTTATCATTAACTCTGTAAAGATACGACATTCGAAAGCGAAAGTCAAGTCTTTGGGAGTTTATTTCTGGAAATAGACATGAATATATCTATCTTACATTCTGTTTTTGATTGTTTTCTTCTGATCTGTAAAATGATAAGGTTATTCTTTATCATAGTACTTTTTATAAATCTTCTGGTATTCTTTCTCCTTTTGGAATTTATCCAGCCATGCATTCAAACTATCGAGTAAAGCTGGTGATTGTTTGCTGACTGCCCATGAGTAGAATTGTGTAAAGCTGATGGCTGTATTTATATCTATCTGCGGGATGGAATCGGCAGCCGCGCGTGCGATGCTTTCGTCACAAACGGCATAGTCGATATCTCCATGAGCTACCATTGAGATTAATTGTTCGGAACCGTATTTCTCTATTTCTTTGATATAAATGGTATCGCCAATTTCATTTCCCAGGTTTTGGATACGCAGGATGGAGGGAGAGCCTTTTACTACGTGAAGTGTCCGCCCAGCCAAGTCCAGTTGGCTACGGATATAGAGTGAGTCGTTTTCTCCGTTTTCTTTCCGTTGCACGAGCACTTGCTTGTTGAGCGTGATGGGAGAGGTGAGGAGCAGAGAATCTTTCAGTTCGCTGGTGGCTAATATACCGCAGGCAATTACATCGTAACGTCCTTCACTTAATCCTTCCAGCCGTTCTTCGAAACTCATCAGGGGTGTTATTTCGGTCTTTAATCCCTTGTCATGGGCAAAAGCCTGTATCAGTTCGTAATGGAAACCGGAAACGGTATCGCCGTCCACGTAGAAACTGATCGAGTTATATTCAGTCGCTACACGCAATATACCTTCTTTGGCAATGGCTGCATAATCACGTGGGTGTCCTGACGGCTTTTCCTGATTACCGCATTGGCGGATAGAAAAGATGATTGCCAATACAATGATTACGGGCACTAAATATCTGGCCAGTCTCAATTTGGGGCGTGTTACCATAAGCCGTATAGATTTTGTTAATCATAGAAATTCCATGAAAGACCGAATTTCAGTACACGCGGGTTGATAGGGTAGTGAGGAGACAAGAAGTAATTCGGGCTGCTCATACCTTGATTCACGTGATACATCATTACATAGAAACGTGTACGCTTTAGGTGTAAGTTTGCGTATACATTCACGATCGGATAACCTCCTATCTCTACCTGGTCATTTTCCGGTTGCAAATAGAAGTTTTGGATAGCCGGCATATAAGCGGGTGCATTGTATTTACTGAAATAACGCACGTCGGCACCCAATTGTACACTAAGCACTTTCTTTGCCAGCTTGAACTGCATATAGAAATTGTGATACAGCGAAAGATCAGGCAAAGGCAATACGGTCTGGTCGCTGGACTTTTGCCAGGTTACTTCATTATCTAAATGGAAGATTCCCAGCTTGAAGTCCTGATTAAGACTTGCTGACAACACCTGTATACTTCCGCTTTTCTGTTCCGGCATTGCTTGTTGGTTGAAATAAGTGTAATTCTTTATGTTTTCAACTCCTGCTTTCAAACGTGTTCTCCAACGTGCAATGCTTAATTCTCCTTCAATACGGGTACGAAATTCTTTGTCCATATCATTGTCCCACATGAAGTGTTTGGAATGATAATGACGCATATAGAAAGGCGCAAGCTTATTGCTGACTTCACCACGGGCTATAAGGCTCACAGTGTCTTTCCATAACGGAAAGTTAAGGTCGATATCTCCTTTCACATTGAATTGTCCGATTGCTTTTCCGGCGAGTCCCACTTCACCAATGGCATGGTAATGAAGTACATTTCCTTCACGTTTGGATAATTCGCCTCCAACAAATATTTCATTTTCATTGTATTTGTCGGGCAATGGATTCCCCTCCATATTCATAAGAGTATACTTGCTGATTTTATAGGAAGCGAATGCTGTCAGACCCGCTTTGGCATATTTATTGAATCCTTCGAGTAGAGCAATACCTATGGTATTCTTGATACCCATATAGGTAGTACTGTCTCTGGCAATCGGATTATCCGGTTCCAAATAGGTGTTTTGATAATAGTTTTTTTCACGCATGTCATCATCAGAGTTGAAACTATGACGTGCACGCTCTACCTGAATGGTATGTATAAAACTAGTGACCGGCACAAATTCTTGTTTGGCTGGAGTCGTATCATTTTCGGCCTGCGGTATGTCGCGGCTGAATCCCAGATTGTAACGTTGGGTCAGGAATACATAAAAGTCATGATTACGGTTGGTCGTTGCACTTAATACAGTCGGGATATTGGTTGATTCATATTCTCTTTGCCCTTGTGCCATCTCTTCAGGCGCAGTGATGTATCGGTCGTCCTCAATACCTCCGTTTTCATTTGTTTTGAGATAATTGTTGCTGTAGATAGCTTGCATCTGATAGCGGTCGCCGATATAACTACCGAAAATTGCCGCATTGAAATAAGCCGTATTTTGGTTATTATAATATCCTCGTCCGTACAAGTAATCTATGTTAAAACCGAAAGCCAGCTTCTTGTTTACATTGACAGAGAAATAAGACTTAAAACGTTCTTCTCCGTTTATTTTATTACCGGCTTTATGATACGTCAGATTGGTATAAGGTACGTTACTATTGGTGAAATTGAACTCCGTAGGACGAATAAAGAAACTGGAGAAAGGCTCCATAAAGATAGTCGGTTCCGGATCACGACGTTCAAAGAAGATGCGTGACATACGGGGAGAACCCATATTGGCCAGATAATTATAATGTCCGGTAAGTCCTTCGGTAAGATTTGAATTCTGGAAGTGGTGATAAGCAGTATCCGCCGGGATGATAGTCCGGTCGCCCAACTGATTATTAATACGCCACATATATAATTTCGGAGGTAACCCCTGTACTTCTACATTTGCACTATCCAGTCTGTCCGGAATCATGGCAGGGTCCACCTGGTTACCGTATTGGTCGTATCCGTTCTCGTCCACTCTCTGGCGACCATTATCGAACTGTGCATGGACAGTTGTCAAACCTATAACGGAAAAGATTATATATAATAGTAAGATTCGTCTCATAATTGGAGGCAAAGATACTTACTTTAAT
>OHAJ01001204.1_pt1 | contig 19233 bp, 18 predicted proteins | sample 1577101 | NCBI WGS metagenome assembly OHAJ01 (sample SAMEA3541531, study PRJEB24748) | human gut metagenome | biome: human gut; feature: human-associated habitat; material: faeces | place: China | collected 2012
GAAATCTCCCTCGGGGTAGTGGTGCTTCACGCCGAGCTGATAGCCGTACGCCTTGCCGATGGTGCCGTTTTCGTCCGCCCAGGCGTCCCAGATATGGGACGAAAGGTCAGCAACACGGTTGGATTTCTTCTGGTATATCCAGAGTATCTCATCAATGGCGGAACGATAGTAAACCCGGCGGAGCGTCATTATCGGGAACTCCTTCTGGAGGTCATAACGGTTCACGATACAGAATTTCTTTATCGTTGAATTTCCCAAAATCCTAATTCCAGTCAACTAATTCAATTCACCCCTCCCCCTACTTCAATAACATAGTAAATGAATATCATATTATCTTGCATTTCCCATACCAAATGCTACTGTCATCCATATCTGCCATATATTGCCTATTATATGGGCTTGTAAAATCTTCCGGTATAGGAAGTTTGAGTTTTTAAGAATTTGACATTAAATTTCATATTCCAGCACTTGACAATTATCAATACCAAATGCTGCGTATTCTTCATTCGTCATGTCCACAAAATAGGACCGCACAACGCGGGCTATACCGTTATGCGCAACTAGCAGATACGTTTTATCATCCTTCGATAATTCGTCCAGTAAATTATATACTCTCTGTGCGAGCTGCAGCATGGATTCGCCACCCTCATAATGATTGATAAACTCTCTCTTAGCGACCTTAAACTCTGCGCCATTTCTAGCAGTAGATTCGTATTTGCCAAAGTTCTGTTCTTTGAGCCTTGGTTCCTCCACACAGGGGATTCCTGTAGCCTCTGCAATATGATGTGCGGTGTCTGCCGCACGCATTAACGGAGAATAACGGATCTCATCTATCTTCAATCCTTGTTCTCTAATCTTACGTCCCAGTTCCATTGCCTGCTCATGTCCCAGCTCTGTCAATGCAATGTCCGTCGCACCACATATTTTATTCTCTACATTCCATATAGTCTGTCCGTGTCTTGTAAAATAAAAATAACTGCTCATATATTATTCCTCTGCTATCAAATATTATATACCTATGCACTGTCACGATATATATCTCTGTATCATTTATATACACCATGTTTTCACATATCTTGTATATATTTCATATTTTTACACACTATATACGCTCTATTCTTCCCAATTCTTTCAAAGTGTCGTCTGTCATATTGTATACAGCATCAATTATATAATTCCTGTAGCTTGCATTGCCATCCACTTCTGCCATTCTGCGGTATGCAAGCTCTCCGCTTATTCCCATTACGCTAACAGCTGCACATACACTTTCTAATATATGCTCTTTATCCGCTGCTACATATGCTGATGTAAGAGCTGACAGCTGACAACCGGCACCGGTAACAAGGCTCATCATCTTATGACCATTCCCTATTGCATATACGCGGTTCTCATCAGCAACCATATCAATTCCGCCTGTAACCGCAATCACAGCACCTGTCTTTTGGGACAGCTTATTAATAAAATCTGCCATTTCTTTTATATTATCATCTGTAATTTTATCGGCAATCCCCGCCTCAACACCCATAGCAGACTTATCTTTCTGCATAGTGTCATATACTCCAGCTGCTATATTATGAATTCCCTGCTTTGCGGCTATTGCTTTTATCTCGGATACATTTCCTCTTATAACACCAAACTGTACATTGGACATAAGATTTTGGACAGCTTTAATTCTGTAATCTGATGAACCAGCGCCAACGGGGTCAAGTATTACTGGTATTCCAAGTTCATTGGCTGTAGCACCTGCTTTAAGCATTGATGATAATTTATTATCATTAAGCATCCCGATATTAATATCAAGTCCCTGGCATAATGAGGTTATCTGGCTCACCTCATTAATATCCTCCGCCATTATAGGTGCACCACCGCACGCAAGCACTATATTGGCACAATCATTAATGCTCACATAATTCGTTATGCAGTGGATAAGCGGATGTCTGTTATGCACATTTTTTATTATATTTTCAAACATTCACTGAAACCCTCTTTTCTATACAGAAAGCTTGTCTTTTTCCATATATGATTATCACTGTATTGAATATTACAACGTCTTTTATCATTGCTTACAATAGCTTGTATTCTCCTATATATGCCTATCGATTTTGCATATTGAATTGTCTATCCTGCAAGATTGTCCTGAATCTTAACTAACAAGCCTGCCTTTTTTATGCTGAATACTATTATTCCAGATATGACCGCACCCATGGCAGTTGATATAAAAAATGGAATTATATACGCATAAAATGCTATTCCTGCGGCACTTTTTCCCATAAGGAATATTGCAACCGGATATGCACACAAACCACCAAGTATTGATGTTCCTGCTACTTCTCCTATCATTGTTGCAATAATATTATGGGTCTTTTTGTATACAATACCGCATATCAATGCACCGAACATACTTCCCGGAAATGCCAGTGGGCTGCCAAGCCCTGTCAGATTACGGATCAATGCCGCCATAAAAGCCTGTGCCAGCCCCCACCATGGTCCGACCGTTACCGCGCACAGTACATTCACCAGATGCTGTACCGGCGCACATTTTGAGCCCAATACCGGGAAAGAAAACATACTCCCGACCACAGCCGCCTAAGGTGAAAAGTGCCGTCATCCGGATGCAGCCGAGGCAATGGCTGCTGCCAACCAAATGAATGGAGAAATTCATGATGGTAGGCGGCACTGTTCAGTATACCCTTCTTTTGCGATTTTCTCCATTCGAGACAAAGGAATGGAGGAAAAATTGCAATGTCACAAGGACGTTACGTTTGGATTGCAGGGAAGAAAGTATATCTGAATCCGGAGCTGCAGAAGGAATGGGACAAACTCATCAACAAGGAACGTTATAGAGCTCGTCAGGAAAAAATCTGCGGACAGGCGGATTACCGTCGCTGCAGCGGGGATTGCTTCGTGTGTCCATGGCGAAGGAAGGAATTGTTGTTTCGTATGAAACGGAACACTTTGCAGAAGGGTTCGGCAATGACAATGCAGCGCGCGGCTATGGCGTTGTGAATTGCGAATCGACGCTGGAGGAAAAGTACATCGCGGAGGAACGATACAACACACTGTGTGCCCGAATCTATCGGTATGCAGATTCTGCGTATCCGGATGGTGCGAAAATTATTGCGTGCTACCTCAATGGTAAAACGCTGGAAAGCACTGCGAAAGAACTGCATCTTACGGTCAGGGCAGTGCATTATCGCCTGCATCAAATGCTGAAGTATATAAGAGAACATCGGAGTACATTCTGCGATTTTTGATGTGGCATTATTTCCGGTTTCGACATCCCATCTGCTTGCGCGTAGCGCTGCATTTCACTTCTGTTCGTCAGCATGAAATATTTTTTTGCAGAAATTCTTAAAATCGCGTAAAAAAACCGATTTTTTTTACCAGTTATGGTGAGAGGGATAAAAGTCTCTTTCAGAAAGAGGGGGAATCAGCATGTCCGGCATTAACTTTTATTAGGAAATAACATCCAGTATGACTGGAATCATGAGGAGCAACGCTTTCTGCCTCTGCCCGTGCTGCGGCAACATGATGAAAACGGGAGAAGGCTGATGCAGCTTCTGGTTGGCTGCAATGGGTGAGCAAATGTTGGTTCGTCGGGAACAGCCAGCGCGTTTCCAATAACAGGAGGTGACTTGTGTGGCAGAAGCAGCCGAAAAGAATAGGCAGCCTATCTGCATTTCTCAAAATAGTCTTGTGTGGCAGGATGATAGTGTTTTCAAACTGTATTACTACTGTATGAATTGTGCCTGCCGTCAGAAAGCTGAAATCTGCGGGAAACAGCTTATGCCGGGACAACTGCTCTTCTCATACAGAAAGACAGCGCTTGAACTGGGCTGGTCTCGTGATAAGCTGACGAGGAAGATGGCTGCGCTGGTTCAAATGGGCTATGTTCAGATACAAACAGCGCGGGACGGTTCTATCGTTACCGTATCAAACTGGCTTGAAAATCAGACCGCTGGCGGTATGAAAATAAGGCTACTCTGTCCCGAAAATCAGTACGCAGACGGTACTGAAATAAGCACGCCGTGTGCTGAAAACAAGTCCATATGCGGTACGAAAGAAAGAGCGGAAAACGGTGCAAATGCGCATTTTTCAGCATTTGCACATCGCAGGCGGCTTGAAAATCAGCACACCCAGCAGCAATATAATAATAGTAATACGATAGATACACTATCTCATTATCCGGATGAGTTTGAAAAGCTGTGGTTTGCTTATCCGGCTAATCGCAGAAATGACGGGGATGAGGCCTTTCGCATATATCAACAGGCACTGCGGCATGGTGCGACGCTTGAAATAATCATGACAGCGCTTGAAGCAGCAAAAAGTTCTATCGCATGGACGAAAGATGGCGGGCAGTATATCCCCGGCATTAGCAAATGGCTTCAGCGCGAGCCGTGGAGAGAGGCGAATCTACAAAAAGCGCAAAAGGAGAATCAAGAACAGTGGAACTCGCAGTAAAGTGGCTGTCCTTGCTGCATGAACCGGATGCAATCATTGAAATCAGGAGTATAGACCCTAAGCCTACTGTCAGCGGTTATTTTCGTGCGGACAGTCCGCGCATTGCTGCTGAATTGGCAAAGTATCCGAATCGAACGTTTTACCAGTCGCTGAACCCCGTCAAAAGTGCCTGCTATGCGCGTGCTCAGCATGAACGTCTGGTAGGACGTCCGAAGGAAACAACGTCTGACAATGACATCATAGGATTTCAATGGATTTTGATTGATGCAGACCCAGTCCGCCCCAGCGGTGTCAGTGCATCGGCAGAAGAAAAGGAAGCAGCACACGCTGTTGCTGGAAAGACAATGAAGCGGCTGATGGCAACGGGATTCAGCGAGCCAATTGTTGCAGACAGCGGCAATGGCTATCATCTGCTTTTTAAGGTGCATATCAGCACAGATGACCGGCAAGTGGTTGCGGATTTTCTCTCTGTGCTGGACATGTGGTTCAGCACAGACGAGGCAAAAATTGATACGGCGGTGTATAACCCATCAAGAATTACCAAGCTGTATGGAACAATTGCAGCGAAAGGAGCCCATACGCCGGAACGTCCGCACCGACAGAGCTGCATCATCCGCTATCCGGAGCAGATTCGGGAAACACCCATTGCGCTGGTCAAGAATATTGCAGCGGAACTGCATCAAGCGGCGATACCGACAGAAGCTCGGCGTTCCGGCAAAGAAAGCACTTGGGACATTGAGCATTTCCTTTCCGCACATGGCGTGGAGGTGGAGAAAAAAGTAGCCATCAGCAGCGGTACAAAGTACCAATTAGCACACTGTCCGTTTGACGATTCGCATCAGCACGGAGATGCCGCCGTGTTTGCGTACCATCAAGGCGGTTTCGGATTCCACTGCTTCCATAACAGCTGCGCCGGATACCATTGGCATGAGTTCCGGCAGAAGGTAGACCCGGCAGCTTACAGCAGCAGCCCTTATGCAGTAACGCCTGCTGTGCCGACAGCAAAAGTCAGCGCAGCGGAAAATTCTCCACTGCTTGGCAAGGCGAAGGCACGGATGCTGGACTTTGCAGAGATTCCGAATGTAGACCGCAGCAAAATTGTGGTAATTCGGTCACGGCTCAGTTCGCTTGACGCAAAGATAGGGGGATTCAATGCAGGCGAAATGTCCATTTGGAGCGGGGGCAATGCTTCGGGCAAGTCAACGCTTGTCAGTCAGATTGGTCTGGCAGCTGTATCGCAGGGATATAAAGTCGCGCTGTTTTCAGGAGAAATGACGGCATCACGGATACGAGAATGGATACTGCTTCAAGCAGCAGGCCCGGACTATGTAATGCCTGATCCGTTGAATCCCAATCATTTCTGCCTGAAGTCCGGCATTGAGGCGAAGCTGGATGCTATGCTGACAGGCAAGTTTGCCATCTACGACAATGACTTCGGCACTGATTGGGAAATCGTTATCAGCACAATTTACGATTGGGTTCAGCAGAACGGTGCTTCGGTGGCGATTGTCGATAATCTGATGGCACTGGATATTCAGCTTGGCAATGTGGACAAATATGAGATGCAATCCCGAATTGCCAAGCGGCTCTCCACAATGGCAAAGACGCTGAAAATTCACGTTCATTTTATCTGTCATCCGCGGAAAACAGAAGCATTTCTGCGCAAAGGCGACATCAGCGGAACAGCCGACCTTACAAATGCAGCCGACAATGTGTTTATGGTTCATCGGGTCAATGCTGATTTTATGATGCGCTATCGCTCGGTATATCCCAAACTTGAGATTCAGCCGGATGTGGGAAATGTGGTGGAAATCATGAAAAACCGTGACCTTGGCGTTGTGGATGAGATGATAAAACTCTATTTTGACCGCCGAAGCAGAACTATGTCGGATGTGAAGGGACTTCCGCCGCAGCACGCATGGTCTGAAAAGATTGAGCAGATGCTGATGGAAGGTTTCACGCGGGTCAATCAAGGCGAACTTCCTATGGAATGGCGGTGAGAACATGCATGGCAAAGTGAACGATGATGAATGGGAGATTTTCCGCGATGCGTTCCGCCTGTATGCAGCGCATTGTGATCCGCCGGAGAATCAGGCACAAGATGCCGAAGAATGGTGGCTTTCAATGGTAAAGGACACCAGTGAAAAAGCTGCAAAATGGAATAATCATCCCTTGATGATGCTGCTGTTTCGAGCTGTTACTGAGTATGTTGAGCAAAAAGCAGCAGAAAAAACGCAAAGAACAATGCGAAAATAAATAAAGGAATATCTGGCGGAGGTGCTGGGATGAATCAGAGAAAAAACTGCTCCCATTATGTTTATGGAGAAAAGGAACCGTGGAAAGCGTTTGCGAGTGCAGTGATTGTTCAGGCGGTCAAGGATTTCCGCAGCTGCGGTCGGATGCAGTACGAACTTCGGCAAAAGTTCCGCAGCGAGACAAAGCTGACAGCAGAAGAACGAGACTATCTCACATACCGCATCATGCAGTACAAGCAGAGGCTTGATGAACTGCGAATCTTTTTTCAGTCCGGTCGTTTTGTATTGCTTACTGACATAGATGGTATCCAGCTGCTGAAAAGATTGGAGCGTGAAATTGCATGAGGAAAGCAGTTGCATTTTTGAAAAGGGCAGAAGCAGTTGAACAGAAAATAGATGCCCTTCTCTCGCAGATAGAACTCTACAAAAGCCTTACGCAGCGAGTTACGGCATCTTGGGGAAGCGAATTTGCCGCCCATGCGCGCAACGTGGGTGCGAATGAAAATGCGATTATTCGTCTCACGGAAGCACGCAGAGAGCTGGAAAACTTGACGCAGGAGTATCGGGATGCCGTTGAAGAAATCACAGCTGTCGTAAACGGCATGGATAATCAGGCGCACCGGATCATCCTCTTGAACTATTATCTTTCTCATATGAATTTTGAGAAAATTGCTGAAAGAATCGGATTAAGCCGGTCGCGTGTGTATCATTTGCACACTCAAGCGCTTGATGAACTGGAAATGCTGCTAAGTGCAAGCACCTGAATAGGGGACAACACGGGCGGCAATCGCGCAAGATAGCAGCAAATAGCATGAAATAGCATCACGCAGCACAAAACAGGACAAATTAGCAGCGAACAAGACAAATTAGCACGCTTTAGCAACGAAACCTGTGCTATAATAGTAGTGTCGAAAGAGACGAAGGCATTGACGGAGCAATCTGTCGATGCCTTTCTATTTTCCAGAACAGGAGGTGTGAAATATTTACAGGCTGAACCCACCATCAAACAGCAGTGGAGGGCAGGGAAGTTCTGCTGCCACGGATGAACGAGTGCAGGAAGGAGGAAGTGGATGAATCCCACGGTGCTTGCAACTGTAAATCAGAAAGGAGGGGTAGCGAAAACGACCAGCTGCATCAACATAGGTGCAGCGATGGCACGGGAAGGAAAAAAGGTGCTGCTGGTGGACACTGACCCGCAGGGCAGCATGACCATCAGCCTCGGCAATCAGCAGCCGGATCAGCTTGCGCCCACAATCGCAGACCTGATGACCAAGGTCATGAACGATGTCCCGATTGCGCCGGGCGAAGGCATACTGCATCATCCGGAGGGAATTGACCTGCTGCCCGCTAACATCGCGCTGGCGGGAACGGAGGTGTCGCTGGTGAATGCAATGAGCCGCGAAACCATCTTGAAGCAGGTGCTTGCCCGCAATCGGCAGGACTACGACTGCATCATCATCGACTGTATGCCGTCGCTGGGGATGCTGACCATCAATGCGCTGGCGGCAGCAGACCGCGTAATCATCCCGGTGCAGGCGCATTACCTGTCTGCCAAAGGGCTGGAACAGCTGCTGCAAACCATTGCAAAGGTACGCAGGCAAATGAATCCCAAGCTGAAAATCGACGGTATCCTCATGACGATGGTGGATGGGCGCACGAACAACGCCAAGGAAATCACGGCGCTGATTCGGGAGACTTACGGCGGCAAAATCAAGGTGTTCGAGACGGCGATTCCGCATTCCGTCCGCGCGGCAGAAGCGAGCCTGACCGGGAAGAGTATTTTCGAGTACGACCCCGGCAGCAAGGTGGCGCAGGCGTATCGTGCGCTCACGAAGGAGGTGCTTCAGCTTGAAAAGCAGCGGCAGAAAGCCAAGTCTGACCTCCTACGATGACATTTTCTCCACGGAAGCCTCACGCCAGCAGGAGCAGATTCAGCGCCTTGCGCTAAGCGAACTTCACCCCTTTAAAGATCATCCATTCCGCGTACTGGACGATGACCGGATGATGGAAACGGTGGAGAGCGTGAAGGAATATGGGGTGCTGGTGCCGATTATTGCCCGACCGATGCCGGATGGCGGGTATGAAATTGTGTCCGGGCATCGGCGGAAGCGCGCCTGTGAGCTGGCGGGGCTGAACGAGATTCCCGCCATTGTCCGTGATTTGGACGATGATGAAGCTGTCATCATCATGGTGGACAGCAATTTGCAGCGCGAGAACATTCTGCCCAGCGAACGTGCAAAGGCGTATCAAATGAAGCTGGAAGCCATAAAGCATCAGGGCGAACGGCGTGACTTAACTTCTGACCAAGTTGGGCAGAAGTTAAAAGTTGCTGTCGAAAGAGTAGCAGAAAACGCCGGGGAAAGCAAATCGCAAGTCCAACGCTTCATTCGCCTGAACAACCTTGAACCGCCGCTTATTGATAAGGTAGACGCTGGCAAACTCGCCTTTACCCCCGCCGTGGAACTTTCGTACTTGAAGCCGGAAGAACAGCAGTGGCTGGATACCGCCTTGGAAAACACGCAGCAGACACCATCCCTTTCGCAAGCTCAGCGCATGAAGCGCGAAAGCAAACAGGGCACGCTGTCGGAGCAGGGCATCATGGAAATCATGACGGAGAACAAGCAAACGGTTCCTGCCAAGGGGTCTGTCGTGCTGCCGCAGGAAAAGTTGACCAAGTATTTTCCACGTTCCTACACAACGGAGCAGATGGAAAAGGTAATTTTCAAGCTGCTGGATTACTGGATGCGGAAGCGGCAAATGTCGCAGGAGCGATAAAGACGCATGAAACGAAAACCGGATATTCTGCTGATGGTCATGTTTCTGTTCGGAAGCATGATTTTTCTTTGCCCAATTTTCGGGCAGATAAAGGAGGTCGAAGAAGATGACCGTGTATACACGCGCATGTCCGCAGAGGTTAAGCCCCCTCAACAGGCTTCGGGACTGGTGGAGGATGCGCCATCCCCCGCGGCAGCCGCCGTGCAGACCGTGCTGCCTCTGCTGCTGGAAGTGCCGCAGGCAGAGAAAACCGCTGTGCCCGCTGCCGCGCCGCCCTCCGCACACCCGGCTGCTTCCGACACTGCCGCGCCAGCACAGGCAGAGCGGACAGCAAATCCCCGCAGTGTCGATGTAGAAGCCTGCGTTGCGCAGAATCCGGATTTTGCCGCATGGCTCACCATTCCGGGTACGCCGGTGGATTATCCGGTTGTGCGGTCGAACAGGACGGACTACTACCTGACGCACCTGTTCAGCGGCGAAAGCAGCAAGCTGGGCTGCCTGTTCTCGCTGCCATCGGCGGATTATCAGACACCGAGCAGGAACATTGCCATCTACGGGCATCACCTGAGCCATAGTGACGCGATGTTCAGCAGCCTTGTGCAATACAAGGATTCGGGCTACTGCGCCGCGCACAGCATCATTCAGCTGGACACGATTTACGGCGAACGCACCTATCGGATTTTCGCCGTCGTCAACATGCAGGTTGGTGACTGGGATGCAGCGGCGGCTGATTTTGCCAGCGGACAGGCGTTTCAAGCGTATGTAGACCGCGCACGAGCCAAGGCACTGTACGATTCAGGCGCGGCAGTCGGTGCGGATGACCACATTCTGACCCTGATAACCTGCGACCGCAGTGCGGGCGGTGCAAGCGGCCGTCTGATTGTGCTGGCAGTTCAAGAATAATACTATTTTCGGATTCACCTGAGCCATCTGCTTGCGCCTTTTCCCCGCTGTCGTCCGCTTATTCCACTTAGCGTAGCGCTGCTACGCTGCGTTTCATTCGCGTTAGACAGCGTGAAAAATTCGCGGCGCATCTTGGCTCATTTTCATCCGAAAATAGTATAAGAAGGAGAAGCAAATGAAATTGAAATCCAAATTGAAACGATTTGCATCATTGGTGCTGTCTGCGGCGCTGGTGCTGACCTGCATTCCGCTCTGTGCGGCAGCAGAAGAAGCAGCCACGCCCTCGGACATCACAGAAACGGAAGTCATTGTGCTTCCGGCAGAAGAACCGGCGCTTCCACCCGTGGAGGAAGCGCCTGACGAATCCGCATCCGATGTGCCGGATGATCCGTCCCATGACGAAATGCTCCCCAATTCGGAGGAGGAAAGTTCGTCGGACAACCGTCATCCTTTGCAGGCGGCGATTGAAGAACATGGGTATGTCTACGTCCGGACGGTGCGGGCAGTCAGCGTGTACGCCAGCGCAGAATCGCAGGAGCGCATTGTTTATGCCGCGGCTGATGATGCGTCCATTCTGCTGGCGACGGCGTTTTTCAGCGGTCATCAAGCCGTGCAGGTCTGGTTTCTGGATGCGGAGCAGCAGACCATCTGCGGCTTTGTACCGGCAGCGTCGCTGGATACCCGCTATTTGACGGATGCGGATGTGTCGGGCATCGCCGACGTGCCATCCTGCGACGGAATGACTGCCGTCGGTCAAAAGCGATTGTTCGTGGTCAATGGCAGCCGCCCGGAAGAAGCATCCGATGAAGAAGAAACGCCCGCGGATGCACCTTCGCAGGACGCGCCGCACCAAGAATCGAATCTGCCCGAAGCGGAAGAAAGCGGCGCTTCGGAGCAGCCGGATGCCGCAGAATCGCCGGATGCTTCGGTACATCCGGAAATCAGCAGCGCGGAAGAAATCGACGAAACGGTGCCGCCTGTAAATCCTGGCGATTTTGTCAGCGTCAGTACGGACACGCGCGTCTTTTCTGCGGTGGATGATGATGCGTCCGAAGCGTATTTTTCCAGCGAGTATCAGGGCAATTTCGTCAAAGCAGCAGCGGTGAAGGTAGTAGATACTGCGGAAGATGCTTCGGGGATGGCATGGTATCAGGTGCACTTCCTGTACGGCGATTCTTTCCCCAGCGGCAAGATGAAGTGGACGGCTGACGAAACGGTGTGGGTGATGGCAGCGGAAACCGGCGAAACGGATGCGGATGCCTGCACGGTGACGGATTTCGCGTATCCCAAAGAAATGCTGCGCCTGCTCCGGGAAATGCAAACGTATACCGCAGAAACGGACGGATTCAGCTTGAAGAATATTCATGGGAAAATCGGCAGTTTTCAGGCGGGACAGTCGGGGCTGCAAGGAAGTTCCGGCAGGGACGCGGCATATCCCCAGCTGGCGAAATCGGCATCGCACGGCACGATTTATGCGACACCGCACTATCTGGAGAACTTCCCCGTGTACTGCCTTGAGCATACGCTTTCCGGCCCCGGCGAAGGGTCGGGCGCGAACAAAACAGAAACCGGCCCGTATGCGCTGCTGGATATGGAGGCGTTCGTGAACACAGCAGAAGGCGGCGGCATGAACGGGGTGCGATTCAAGGCGCAGACCATGCACGCTATCGGCTGGGTGCTTCGGCATACCTACCCGTTTATGGTGCTGGATCGCAGCGATGCAAACAACGAAGTGTGGAGCCGTGTCGCGGGTCAGTTTGCTATTCGCGAGGTGATTAAGCAGCTGGAAGGCGCGCAGTACGTCCGCAGTTATTGGGACATGGATAATTTCTACGCCTTCTCCGGCGGCGCACCGGAAGTGTACTTGACCTATGCCCGCTGGCTGGCGAAAAACGCGATTGCGCACGCGAAAATCACCGGGAAAATCACGGTCAGTGGTCAGCGCATCCAAGCGTCAGACGGCGGCTATATCGGTACGGTTACGCTGACGACGGATGCGGATTTGATTCGGATTTCCAAGGCAGCGGGCAGCATCACGGGGAACAGCGGCGGTTCGGATGAAGCGTACTATTATGTCAAGAGCGGAGACAACATCCGGATTTTGTCGGACAAAAGCAGCTTCTCCGTTTACATGGAATCAATCGCGTCCAGCGCGGAAGAAGCAGGCTTTCTGGTCGGAATCCCCAGCGCCTCCATCCAGAAAGTGCTTGTCCCGATAGAGGGAACGCCATACCCGCTGCAATCCGCTGTTGTCACGTTTGAACTGCTGTATGGCACGGTGTTTGTGACCAAGCAGTCCATGGACGGCATTTTGCTGCAAGGTGCAGTGTTTGAGCTGCTGGATGAATCCGGCGCGGTGCTGGCAGAAGCAGTGACGGATGCGCAGGGACGTGCCGTTTTTTCCGGGATTGCACCGGGACGCTATCAGGTTCGCGAGAAAACCGCGCCGCAGGGGTATCGGCTGTCGGTTGTCTCTGCGCAGGAAATCATGGTGACGGCGGGCGCAGACACGGCGTGCATGTTCATCAACGAGCGCATGATGGGCATCATCCGGGTCATCAAGACGGACAGCATGACGGGAAAACCGCTGCCCGGTGTCACGTTCACGGTGACGAGATTGACCGCGCCCGCATCGGACGATGCTTCCGACATTGGCAAAGTCGTTGCAACGATTACGACGAATGCGGATGGCATCGCACAGACCGAAGCGCTTCCGTGGGGAGAATATCGGATTGAGGAAGCCGAGGCGCTGGACGGCTATGTGGATACGGACTTTGTGACCATCGTTCAAATCAAATAACAGGAGGAAGAAAAATGAAGCAGATGAAGCAATGGATGCACTGGGTGCTTGCGCTGGTGCTGCTGGTGATGAGCCTGTCTGTTCCGGCAGCAGCGGCGGAAACCATCACGGTGAATGTAACCAACACGCCCGTGCGCGGCAGCGTGGCGCTGGAAAAGACCGGCTTGCAGCTGGTGCGCTTTACGGACGAGCAGGATGAATGGGGCAATACCGTTATGAAGCCTGTTTATCAGCAGGGGTATTTGAAGGGCGCTGTGTTTGAACTCCGTGCTGCGGCGGATGTTGTCGGCAAGGAAGGGACGGTTTTCTACAAGCAGGGGGAACTGGTGGAAACACTGACCACCAGTGCGGACGGCGCGGTGAACTCGAAGCTGCTGCCGCTGGGCAGTTACTGCTTGCAGGAAGTTTCCGCCCCGGACGGCTATCTGCTGGATGATACCCCGTATCCCTTCACGCTGACGGCGGCAGGCAGGCAGACGCCTGTCGTGGAAGTGAAAGTGTCCGCGGTCAACACCTATCTGCCGATTCGCGTGACGCTGCACAAACAGCAGGAAGCGATTCGGGTGGATGAAACGGCAGGCGGCATGATTCGCTCGTCCATCGAGACAGTTCCCGGCGAGGGCTGTGTGTTCGGCTTGCTCAGCGCAGGGGTGATTGCCTACGGCGACAGCCAGAAGCTGCCTGCTCATACGCTGATGGCGACTGGAATCACGGATGCCAAGGGCAATTTGACCTTCTCCGGCATGTATCCGCATGGTGCGTATTATATCAAGGAACTGTCCGCGCCGGATGGCTGGCTGCTGAATACCGAGCAGTACCCGGTGCTGCTGACACCCGAAAACATGGATGCAGCGGAGGAGGCAATCGCAATCACGCTGGATGCGCCTATCCTGAATCGCCTGATTTACACGCCGGTGACGATTACCAAGCGGGACGTTGCCGGCAAGGAAACGCTGCCCGGTGCGCTGATTGAAGTGTACGATGCGCAGGGCAGCACCATTTACCGCGCGTATACGGATGAAAACGGTCAGCTGCCGGACATTCCGCTTGTTCCCGGATCGTATACGTTCAAGGAAACCTATGCGCCGGAGGGCTATGCGCTGAATGTGGCGGTAAAAACCTTCACGGTAACAAGCGAAGGAAAAATCATCGGGGAAACCGAAATCCGGGATGAAATCAACAAGATTCAGCTGAAAAAGGTCAAGGAGAACGGCGAACCGCTGCCCGGCGCTGTGTTCGGTATTTACGATGCCAACAACACGCTCGTGCAGCAGCAGACTTCCGATGCCAGCGGTCATCTGACCTTCTCGAAACTGGGGTACGGCACTTATACCATCCGGGAAATTCAAGCGCCTTACGGCTATCATCCGTCCACCGGAGAATGGCAGGTGACGATTGACGGCACTTATCAGAACCCTGTGCAGATTCTGACGACGGTGGTCAATGAGGATGCGCCCGGCTGGATTCGGGTCATCAAAACGGATGCACTGGACGGTCATCCCATTGCGGGCGTTCGCTTCGACATCTACGCCTTGAATGAGGACGGCAGCACGGGCGACTTGGTGTCCACCATGCTGACGAACGACGACGGCGTGGCAATGTCCGAAAGTCTGCTGGTCGGCGACTACATGGTCAAGGAGCATGAAGCGCCCGTCGGCTATGTGAACAGCCTGTGGAGCGAAAAAGTGACCGTCGTCATGGACGAAACCGTGGAGCGCAGCGTGACGAATATGCCCATGCAGGGACAGGTTCGCATTGTCAAGACGGATGCGGAAACGGGCGGCGGTCTGGCTGGCGCAGTCTTTACGGTCATCCGCGTGAGCGGCTTGCCTTCGCATGGCAAGGAAGGCTGCGGCGAGGTTGTGGCGGTCATTACCACGGATGCGGAAGGGGTGGCAGTCACGCCTGTGCTGACGTGGGGCATCTACGAAATCCGCGAAACCACCGTGCCGGACGGGTATCTGGACAGCGGCTGTGTCGTTACCGTTTCGATTCCCGGCAATGCTGACTGACAAGAAAAACGGGAGGTATCCATGAACACAAAACGAAACATCCTGCCCATGCTGCTGGCGGCATTGCTGCTCTTCTGTCTGCCGATGGCATCGCTGGCGGAGGACGTACCCATTCAGAACGTCAGCATCCGCAATACGCCTATCAAGGGGCAGATTCTGCTGGAAAAGACCGGGCAGATGCAGACGACGGGTGAACAGGGGTATTTGAAAGGCGCGGTATTTGAAATTCGGGCGGCGGAGGACATTGTCGGGCAAGACGGCACACAGTGGTATTCATGCGGCGAGCTGGTCGCCACGATGACCACTAGCGGCGAAGGCGTGGAGAAAAGTCCGCTGCTGCCGATGGGCAAATACACGGTCAAGGAAGTCAGCGCTCCGTCCGGGTATGTGCTGGATTTGACGACGTACACCGTAGAAATTCAGGCGTCGGATCAGGAAACGCCGATTGTTTCCGCCGAGGTTGCTTCAATCAACCATCCTGCCGAGATTCTACTTCAAAAGACCGATGCGGATGGAAAGGCACTGGTAGGGGCTAAGTTTGTGCTGCTGGATGCGGACGAGCGCGAAACGGCATCGGCTGTTTCGGATGCGGACGGACTGGTGCGCTTCCGCTTTGTTCCGCAGGGACAGTACACCATTTGCGAAACGTCCGCGCCGGATGGGTATCTGCTGAACCGCAGCGCGATTTCGGTGACAGTAACGCCGAACTGGACGAATGCGGAAGAACCGATAGCGACGGTGGTGAACCAGCAGAAGAAAATCCAGTTTATCAAGGTGGATACAGCCGGAACGCCGATGGCAGGCATTCTCTTTAAGCTCATCAACGCGGAAACGGGCGCTGTGGCAGAAATGGCTGTCAGCGACGAAAACGGTGCGTTTGCCTTTACAGCATTTGATTATGGCGTGTGGATTGTCCATGAAGCGGCTGCACCCAGCGGTTACAGCTGCATGGCGGATTATCGCTTCCAAGTGGATGACAGCTGGTCGGGAACAGCGCCGGTGCTGCTGGTAAACATTCCTGATTCTTATGCGTTCATGAAAGTGGGTGCCGATGGCAAACCGCTGCAAGGCGTGAAATTTGCCCTGCGGGATGCAGACGGCAATCTCCTGCAAACGCTGGAATCCGATGAGAACGGCATTGTCCGCGCCGAACACTTGCAGCCCGGCACTTATTATTTGCAGGAAACCGAAACGCTGAAAGGCTACACCCTGAGCGGCGATGTCCGGAAGCTGGTCATTGACGAGCACTACAAGATTTCCGAAGAAATGCCGCAGTGGGTCAACTACACGACGATTCAGACCGGCGTGCAGCTGGCGGCATCGGGGGTGATGCTTATCGGCATTGCCCTGATGCTGATAAGCGGCACCATGCTGCTGATGCGCAGACGGCGAAAGGCGTAAGCGAATGGTGTATCATCAAAAGCTGTTACTGCGCCGCTTGGAAGTCCCGCCTTGGGCGGCGCGCTGCACTTTTTCATGACGGAGGCTTCCAATGCAGGAAGAAATCGAAAACAAAACGCTCTCCCTCATCATCAATACCAGCAAATTCACTGAAAGGACATTGGCGACGGCGTTCGCGAAAGCGCTGAAACTCGGCTGGAATAAAGCCAAGGTGCATTATCAAGCGAAACCGCAGGGCAGGCAGAGCGTGAAGCAGCTCATCGGGCAGAATCAGGGCGTTGAGCAGACTGCACTGGCTGACCGGCAGGAGGTGAAGGCGTTTGAACGATACGCCCGCCAATATGGGGTGGATTATGCCATCCATAAGGGTACTTCCGACAGCGGAAAAACGCGCTATCTGGTGTTCTTCAAAGCTCGCGACCGTGCAGCCATTGATCAGGCAATGCGCGCGTATGCAATGGATTTTCTGGCGAAGCGGAAGGCGCAGCGGAATGTTCAGCCTCAGCTGGATACGGCATCCCCCAGCAAACAGAAGGAGCGCAGCAGGCAGAAAGGGCGGGAAAGATGAACACTGCCGCATGGGAAAAACGTCTGCTGCTGCATCTGCCCTACGGGGTTATTGGACTTGCCGCGGCGAAGCTGAGTGAAGCATGGCGGCTGTCAGCCGGGACGGATTTTTCCGCGAAATTCCTGCACCTGCGGGATGGCGTGGCAATGGCGTTCCGAAACGGACTGTCCGGCTTTGTGCCCTTTGACCTGCTGATTGGGTTTCTGTGCGGATGCGCACTGTGCCTGCTGGTACATGCAAAACGCAGGAATGCCAAGAAGTATCGGCACGGCGAAGAATACGGCGCTGCCCGCTGGGGAAAGCCAAGCGACATTGCGCCGTTCATGGACCCTGACCCGTGGAACAACATCATCCTGACCCAGACGGAGCGTCTGACCATGAGCAGCCGCCCGGCGAATCCCAAAAACGCGCGGAATAAGAACGTACTGGTCATCGGCGGTTCCGGCAGCGGCAAAACACGCTTTTTCATCAAGCCGAACATCATGCAGTGTACCCAAACGAAGGGGTGTTCTCTTGTGATTGCTGACCCCAAGGGGACGCTGATTACGGAGTGCGGAAAGATGCTTGCTGCTGCCGGATATGACGTGCGGGTTTTCAATGTTATCAGTTTCCAAAAGTCCATGCACTACAACCCGTTTGCGTATATCCGAAGCGAAAAAGACATTTTGAAGCTGGTGACGGCGCTCATAGCAAACACAAAGGGAGAGGGCAAAGGCGGCGACGACTTCTGGGTCAAGGCGGAAACGCTGCTCTATATGGCGCTGATTGGCTACATCCACTACGAACTTCCGCCCGCGGCGCAGAATTTTACGACGCTGATTGACATGCTGAACAGCATGGAAGTTCGCGAGGAGGACGAGGAATACCGAAATCCTGTTGACCTGATGTTTGAAAAGCTGAAAGCGGAAAAGCCGGAACACTTTGCAGTGCGGCAATATGCCAAATACCGGATGGCTGCTGGCAAGACCGCCAAGTCGATTCTGGTGAGCTGCGGCGCACGGCTTGCGGTGTTCGATATTCAGGAACTGCGGGAAATTACGGCTTATGACGAACTTCACCTTGATACGCTGGGAGATAAGCGGACTGCACTCTTCCTCATCATGTCCGACACGGATGCCAGTTTCAATTTTCTGATTAGTCTGGCGTATTCGCAGATGTTCAACCTGCTTTGCGAAAAAGCGGATGATGTGTATGGCGGCAGACTGCCTGTTCATGTGCGCTGCCTGCTGGATGAGTTCGCCAACATTGGGCAAATCCCGAACTTTGAGCGCTTGATTGCGACCATCCGAAGCCGAGAAATTTCGGCGTGCATTGTGCTTCAGGCGCAGTCTCAGCTCAAAGCGATTTACAAGGACAGTGCTGATACAATTGTCGGCAACTGCGATACGCTGCTCTTTCTGGGCGGCAAGGAAAAGACGACGTTGAAAGAAATGGAGGAACTGCTTGGGAAAGAAACAATCGACACATTCAACACCGGTGAAAGCCGCGGGCGCGAGGTATCGCACTCTCTGAACTACCAGAAGCTCGGAAAATCGCTGATGACGATGGAAGAATTAGCCGTCATGGATGGCGGCAAGTGCATCCTCCAATTGCGCGGTGTGCGCCCGTTTTTATCCGAAAAATACGACATTACCAAGCATCCGAACTACAAATATCTGTCCGATTTTCATCCGAAGAACGCTTTCCATATCGAAAAATACTTGTCGCATCAGCTGAAACTGCGGCTGGAAGAAGAATTTGCCGCTGTCGAAGTCGAGGTCAGCGGCACGTCCGAGGAAGAGGAAGCGCTTCTGGATGAATGGGCAGAGGAGCTTCAACAGCAGGCTGCCGAAGCAGGCGGCCTTTTCTAATCCCAATATATGAATATGGAGGTATATTTCTATGGCATTTTTCTCGTCTGTAGTGACGGTACTGCAAACGCTTGTGATTGCCCTTGGCGCAGGTCTGGGCATCTGGGGTGTCATCAACCTGCTGGAAGGGTATGGCAACGATAATCCCGGCGCAAATGCTCATGTACGGTAAGGAAGCAAGCAACCGAAAACAAGAGATAGACCGCCA
>OHAJ01001217.1_pt1 | contig 19125 bp, 16 predicted proteins | sample 1577101 | NCBI WGS metagenome assembly OHAJ01 (sample SAMEA3541531, study PRJEB24748) | human gut metagenome | biome: human gut; feature: human-associated habitat; material: faeces | place: China | collected 2012
GTAAGAGACAGCCTCGTACTGAAGTGGCCCGTTTCATCATCAATGATCTTGATTCTGCAATTACAATGATGAGCAGTGAACCACTTAGTTCAAAAAATCGACTATATAAAGCTTCTGCCCAGTTATTTAAATCACGTGTGGCGTTGTATGAAGGAACATGGTTGAAATATTTTAAGGGTACGGCATTTGTCCCCAATGGTCCTGGATGGCCAGGAGCTGCCATGGACTATAATCAGGGATATCAATTTCAAGCCGGTAGTATAGATGAGGAAATTAACTGGCTTTTGGAACAGGCGATTGCTGCGGCTGCGGATGTAGCAGAGACAGTGCCATTGGTGAATAATACTGAGATAGTGCCCCAGGCAACAGGGGAAAGTAATCCGTATCTGGAGATGTACGGTGCGGTAGATATGTCAGGTTATAGTGAAATTTTGTTGTGGAGACAATACGATAAGGGCTTGGGAATAACTCACTGTGTGCCTTCGAGTGCAGCAACTGGTAATAGGTCAGTAGGTTTGACCAAGGGGATGATAGATGCTTTTCTAATGGAGGATGGTTTACCAATTTATGCTTCTTCCAAATACAAGGGAGACAATTCCATTGATAAACTAATGTCAGGGCGAGACGGACGTATGCAGTTATTTGTCAAAGTACCAGGGCAAGTGAATGGTTATATTTCTACTCCTACGGTTAATACTAAAGGACATGTGGTAGAACCCTATCCAGATATTACCAGTGGTTCCAATGATGATCGTTACTCTACCGGATATACTTGTCGTAAAGGTTGGAATCCCAATATAGATCAATGGTGGTGGGAAAATTCTTATACCGGGTGTATTATTTTCCGAGCAACAGAAGCTTATCTTAATTATATAGAAGCTTATTACGAACGTTATGATAGGCTTGATGACAAAGCTATCCATTATTGGAAACAGATTCGTAACAGAGCTGGAGTTAATGAAGATTTTAATAAAACAATTGCCGCTACAGATATATCTAAAGAGGCAGCGGGAGATTGGGGAGCATATTCTGCAGGACAACTATTGTCTGATGCTACTTTGTACAACATCCGTCGTGAACGTCGTGTGGAACTCATGGCTGAAGGTGCGCGCATGATGGATTTGAAACGATGGAGAGCACTTGAACAAATGAAGTCCAAACCTTATCATTTGGAAGGTTTTAAATTGTGGAATAGTGATATGACCAGTTGGTATGATGGACTGTTGAAATATGATGGAGAACAGCCAAATGTTTCTTCTCCCGCTCTAAGCGATTATTTGCGTCCACAGGAAATTCAAAACAATGTTATTGTTCAGCAAGGTGGCCTGAAGTGGAAGTTGGGGCATTATCTTGAGCCGATTGCTATTGAACATTTCATGGCGACGTCCAATCAGGCAGAAGGCTTTACCGACTCCCCCATTTATCAAAATCCATATTGGGGATTGAAGTCTGCTGAAGCTGCGACGGAATAATTAGTGTAAATAGGGCTGTCTAAAAAGTATGTAGATATGAAAAACGATAAAATTATAGACTTTTTAGGCAGTACCTATTCGAAAGGGGGTATGGAGTGTTTTGAATATCCCGTTCAAGTTGATAATTACAATAATAAATCTGATATCATGCGATATTTATTCATTCTACTATTCTTACTTATTGCCAGAACAATTACTGGACAGGCTACTTCCAACCACGACTGGGAAAATCCTCGTGTATTTGCAATTAATAAGGAAGCTGCTCGTTCCATGTTTCTACCCTTTGCTGACAAGCAGGGAGCCATTGATAATAAATATGAAAATTCTCCTTATTATCTTTCATTGAACGGAACATGGAAATTTAAGTTCAGTCCTTCGCCTGCCGGCCGACCGATAGATTTCTATACAGACAACTACAGAACATTGGATTGGGAGGATATTCAGGTACCCGGTAACTGGGAATTGCAAGGATATGGTATTCCTATGTATGCTAATGCAGAATATCCGTATCCTAAAAATCCACCCTATATTGATAATGCGGATAATCCAGTAGGTAGTTATAAAAGAGAATTTATTCTTCCGGAGGGCTGGGAAAATCGGAAAGTTTATTTGCATTTTGCAGCTGGAGCAGCGGCTATGTATGTGTGGGTAAATGGTTTAAAAGTTGGTTATAGCCAAGGAACTAAAGTACCTGCTGAATTTGACATTACCCGGTACATTAAAAACGGGACTAACACGATAGCTGTAGAAGCTTACCGATGGTGTGACGGTTCCTATTTGGAGGATCAGGATTTCTGGCGTCTTTCGGGCAGGCATGGGGCAGGCTGCCATAGGGCGGCTTGATCTGGGCCCAGGAGGAATATTCCCCGCTCCAGACCACATTGCCGTAGGCTTTGTTCAGCGCCTCAATCGTGCCGTATTTCCGCTGCAGCCATGCGCGGTACTTCTGGATGCAGTGCTCGCAGTAGCAGAAGTAGGCCTCCAATTCATTGTCGATCTGCCAGCCGACGACGGCGGGGTTATCCGCATAGTGCTTCGCCATTTCGATGGTGATGCGGTCTGCATATTGGAGGAAGGTCGGGTTGGTCACGCAGCGATGACTGCGGATGCCCAGGTTGGTGAGGGTGCCGTCCTTCTCCACATGGACGATCTCTGGGTGCTTTTCATACAGCCACATGGGAGGGCAGCTGGTGGGCGTGCAGAGGACGACCTCGATGCCCCGCGCCGCAAACAGCGCCACGGCCTCATCCAGCCAGGCGAAATCGAATTCCCCCTCCCGGGGCTCTAAGCGGCACCAGGCAAATTCCGCCAGACGAACCAGCTTCACACCGATCTGCTGCATCAGGTCTGCATCGGCCCTCCAAAGTGCTTTGTCCCAGTGCTCAGGATAATAGTCCACGCCGATTTTCATTTCTTTCTTCCTCCGTTCTGCTTATTCTGCGGTGTGCAATACGACCATCGCCGCGCAGTAGGCAGGCAGTGTGACCTTCACGGCATTGCCCTCAATGACCGCCGCGCCGTCCAGCAGCTGGATCTTGCTGCTGTCGCCGTACACGGCGTAGACCGCAGCGGTGGTGTATTGATTCTCCGCGCCATTCAGATGAACGACGGCATTCAGCTCATCCGTCTCGCTCTTGTTGGTCATGGAGACGGTCAGGACGCTGTCATCCGCGCTGTTCAGGGCCGCATAGGCGCTGCAGAGAGACACGTCGTCCGTCATGCAGGGGATCAGCAGATCGCCGAAGGCCGCGCCCTTCTTGTCGTAGTTGGTATACAGGTTGATGCCGGCGAACTGATAGCCGTTGCCGCCCCAGAGGGTCGCCAGGTATACACCCGCATCGGCGTAGCAGCCCAGCGCCTCCGTCATGGCGATGGTGGCACTCACGTCCTCGCCGCCGAAGTTGTACTCGGTGATGGCCAGCTTCGTGCCGGGGTAGTACTTGTCGATGGAGGCCTGCACAGTTTTGAGGATCGGCACGTTCTCCATGCACCACTGGCCGATCCAGCTGTTCTCACGGAAGCCTTCCTCGTACAGCGTACGCACGGACTGCACGCGGTCCTTCGCGCTCACGCGGGCGGATTCGGAGTAATAGTGGATGTCCAGCACGTCCAGCAGGCGGATACCGGCCTTCTCAGAGGCCTGACGCATCTGATCGAGATAGCAGTCCAGATACCAGTGGTAGCCGTTTTCGGCCTTCAGCTGCTCCCATTCGCGGCTGCTGTCGTCGTCCGCCAGGTGGTCATAGGCGGTGTAGCCGAACAGCGACGGACCGAAGATCTCCGCGCCGGGGTCGATGGCCTTGACGGCCTTCGCCATCTCCACGGACTTCGCCGTCAGCTCCGCGATGGTGACGCGCTCCGGGTGTATACGGCTGTGGGTGTTGTGCCACAAGGCAGGCTCATTGTCCAGGCTGTAGCCCTGAATGCCCTTGGGGCTGGAGGAATCGCCGAAGGTCTGGACGATGAAGTTGACGTATTCGTCCATGTAGACCACGCCGTCATTGGGATCGGGCATCAGGGTGAAGGGGGCGTTCTTGGTCAGGACGACCTCGTTCCACCGGGCAGAGGGCGCAGCCTCGGTTTCGGTGACGCTGCCGTTTTTGTCCGCCGCCACATAGCCCGCCAACTGCAGGGTGGTCAGGCGGTACGGGATCTTGTGGAAGCTCGCCTCGTTGACGAAGGTGGTGACCGCCGCACCGGGGGTCTCATTATTGCCCAGATTGCCGTCGGAGGAGTGGTTCCAGTCCGATCCGGCGTTGGAGGCGTTGTTCTCCCAGTTGTAGGCGGTGGTGCGGTTGCCGCCCTGCCGGACGGCGGTGGCCTTCACCTGCTTGTACTTATTCTGGTTGCCATACTGATTGATGCCATAGATATACGGGCTGATGGGCTTGCCACCGGCAGTCAGGTCAATGGTGATGTTCATGGTATTCTCCTCCGCAGCTGCATGAGTGAAGGGCACTGCCGCACTGGCCGCCGTCAGCACAAGCGCCAGCAGCATGGTCATGATCCGGTACATATTTATTGCCTCCTTTATTTCTCATCTGCAGGTGGTTCTTCCCAGAAGGATATAGTCGGGACGGGGTCTGACACCGGAGATTCCTCCATGTGGAATGTGCCCCGGTTCCATGTGTCGATGTAGAGATCGTGGTTTCTCACGTACCGCACAAGGGTTTTTGCAAGGGTCAGCATGCAGACCAGCGCGGCACTGTGCCCGTAGCCATAGATGATGGTGGGCTCGTCTCCGATGCTGGCGGACACGCGCCAGACGATCCCCAGCCGGTCGAGTCCCTCCACGACCCGCTGCACCCGTTCGAGGGGAATGCCCAGCTGGCGCGACATGTACTCCGCTGACTGCATCCGGTTCCGGCTCGCGCTCCCCAGGTAATGCAGGATGGTGATCGCGTCCTCGTTGGCCAGCGTGCGGAACAGGTTGACCAGCCCGCGTGTGGTTCCTGCCGCATCGCCCATGTCTGCATCAATGCCGCCTTCGGGAATTTTGAGGAAGCACAGGTACTTCAGATCCTCGTTCAGCCGGGCGATGGCCAGCTCGTGATTGCTGCGGATCTCGGCGTAGGCTTCCTTCTCCAAATGGTCGGGGTACTGGATTCGTATCCCCGGTTCGTCCTTGAAGGCGGCCATGGCTGCATAGAACAGCTCCATGATGACATCTGCGCGGGCCTCGGGGGCTGTGCGCCGGAGCCGCTCGAAGATCATGCCTGTCAAGTCCGGTTCCTCCCGCTTCTCGACCAGGCCGAAGAGCACATCCAGCGAGATCCCCAGCGTCCGCGCCAGTACCGGCAGGAATTCCGGGTCAGGCAGGCTTCCATTCTCCCATTTGGAAACAGCCTGCGGGGTCACGTTCAACTGTGCAGCGAGCTGGCTCTGGGTCAGGCTGCAGCGCTTGCGGTATTTTGTCAGATTCCGGCTGAAATCAGATGACATCATGGATCAGCTCCTGCTTATGTGAAGTGGATTTTTGTTGACGAGTTCATCGCGTATATTATAACACAATTGTCCGTTGTGTACAAACAATGCTTTCTTGCTAAAACTCAACTGTCCGTTGTCATTTCAAAGGGCAACATCTGCGTTGATGCATGCCACATGCAACTATTTTGCAGGTTCCGGGGCGCCGGGATATGGATGTGGTCAAGATAACGTGTAAGGTCGGGCATGGTTCTGCTGAATGATTATCGCATAAATGCTCTATACGTTAAGAACCGGACAGTCAGCAGCATATCTTTCACTACATATTTCCCTTACCCCATTGACATCCATCCGCACAGCAACTATAATCCCATTTGGGATTATAAAACCAAGGATGATGGATATGGATAAGAAAACGCTTTCTCTGCTCAACAACGTCAACCGGGCGATCATCAAATTCATACTATTTCCAGATTCACCTGCGCCATCTGCTTGCGCCTTTTCCCTTCTGGCGTCCGCTCATTCCACTTAGCGTAGCGCTGCTACGCTGCGTTTCATTCACGTTAGCCAGAAGGAAAAATTCGCGGCGCATCTTGGCGCATTCTTATCTGGAAATAGTATCAGAGGGATATATTCTCAGTGGTCAAGCGCCCACAACATCAGCTACAACGAAATGCTGGTGCTCTACACCATCCGTGAAAAGGGCTTCTGTACGCAGAAGCAGATCTGCGACAGCTATCTTTTGCCGCGCCAGACCATGAATAACGTCATCACCGTTATGCGGGAGAACGGCCTGCTCGAACTCAGCCCCGAAAACAGCGTGGGCCGGGAAAAGGCCTTTGTGCTAACTGGCAAGGGCAAGGAATATGCGATGCCGCTGCTGGAATCCATGAACCGCTTCGAGGAACAGGCCGTTGCCCTGCTGGGTGACGAAAAGCTGGCTGCTCTCACGAGCCTGATGCTGGAATACGACCAGGCGCTGGGTCAGGCCATGCAGGATGTGAGGTGAGCGCAATGGGGACATCGCAGATTTTCGGGACGGAAAAGATCAGCAAGGTGCTGCTGAAGATGGCTCCGCCGGTGATGCTGGCGCAGCTGATTCAGGCGCTGTACAACATCGTGGACAGTCTGTTTGTGGGGCGCTATGCGGAATCGGGCCTGACTGCGCTTTCCATCATCTATCCCATCCAGTTATTGATGATCGCGCTGGCTGTCGGCACAGGCGTAGGCATCAACACCGTGATGGCTGCTCGTCTCGGCACCGGGCAAAAGGATGAAGCGGACGAATACGCTGGTGTGGGTACGCCACTGGCCGTCGCCATGTGGTTCGTGTTTGCACTGGTCTGCTGGCTGATCATGCCCGCTTATGCGCGGATGTCCACCAGCTCTGAAGCGGTCATTCAAGATGTAGTCACCTATGGACGCATCGTGTGCGTGTTCAGCTTCGGCCTGTTCCTTGAAAGCATCTGGACAAAGGTGCTGCAGGCCACCGGTGATATGAAAACACCCATGTTTGCGCAGATCATCGGCGCGGTGACCAATATCGTCCTCGATCCGCTGCTGATCTTCGGCATGCTCGGCCTGCCGGAGATGGGCTTTGCGGGTGCAGCCATTGCGACCGTCGCCGGACAGATTGTTGCTGCACTGGTGGTGATGGGAAAGGGACTGCGCAAATCGCCTGCTCTCAAGAAGTACGCCGCTCACATCAAGACCATCTTCCGTCTGGGCGTGCCGAACATGCTGATGTAGTCGGCGTATACCTTCTACATCCTTGGTCTGAACCTGATTCTTGCAGGCTTTTCCGATCAGGCGGTCACGGCGCTTGGCCTGTATTACAAATGGCAGACCTTCTTCTTCATCCCGCTGGGAGCCATGCAGACCTGCATCGTGCCCATCGTCAGCTTCAACTACGCTGCACACAACATTGACCGCTGCCGCAAGACGCTGACCACCTCCGTGCTGTTTGGTCTTGCACTGATGGCGGTGGGCACGCTGTGCTTTGAGGCGATCCCCGGTTCAATGCTGCGGGTATTCACCAAGGATATGCTGGTAGTGTCCATCGGCACCCATGGCTTCCGCTTCATCGGCGTGAGCTTCCTTGGCATGGTCGCTGCGCTGATTTTCCCGGTCTTCTTTCAGGCTGTTGGCTTTGGACTCAAAAGTTCTCTGCTGACAGTCATCCGCACGGTGTGTTTGTTCGTACCGCTGGGCTGGCTGTTTTCACGCTTCGGGCTGGAATGGTTCTGGCTTACCTTCCCGGTGACGGAACTGGTGACGACGCTGGTGGGCTTTGTGTTCTACAGGCAGTTCCTTGCTGCACCCTATCGTGAAACCACAAGGAAGCACAAGCATGTAGAGCCCAAGGACGCTGTCATTCAGCCCTCCAAGCCCGGCGTGATTATCACCATCGCCCGTGAACATGGTTCCTCCGGCAAGCAGATCGGCAAGCTGGTGGCAGAGAAGCTGGGCATCCCCTTCTACTACAAGGAAATGACCGCCCTTGCCACACAGGAAAGCGGGCTGGCGCAAGAGTTTATCTCCGATATCAACCAGAACGCACCCAAGATGCTGCATGATCTCTATCTCAGCACGACGGTCGTGCAGCACGCCATTGCCGCTCAGCACAAGGTGATCGAGCGCATCGCCGAAAACGGCAGCTGTGTGATCGTGGGCCGCGCCGCCGATCATGTACTCCGTGACCATAAGGATGTCGTGCGTGTCTTCATCTATGCGCCGGAGGAGTACCGCATTGGCAGAGTGATGGAGGTATACGGAGATACCCGTGAGGAAGCTGAGCACAATGTGCGCCGTTCCGATACTGCCCGCGCGGCATATTACCGCAGTATTTCCGGCAGAGATTGGGGAAACCGCAGCAATTACGACCTGATGGTTGATTCGTCCATCGGAATAAAGGATACCGCAGATGTGATTTGCCGCTATATTGCATCAAAGAGAAGCAAATAAGTGCCGGCCATGAAGCAGATTTATCTGCTTCATGGCCGGTTGCAATATCATCGTTCAGGTGTATCTTTATAATACCTGGGGGCAGAATGCGGTTTCTGCTCGGCACGATGGAGAAACTCCCGAATGGATACGGGCTGCGTTGATTCGTCGAGACGTGCGGCAACATCCTTCTGGCTATCTCTGAGCAGCTGTGCGTCAAAGCGCTTTCCATACACCTGCTGCAGTCTGGTACTGGCAGTAGTGCTGGCATTGCGCTGAATTTCATCTGAACCTGCTTCTGCCTGACTCTGCAGCTGCTTATATTCCTGCAGGGTTTCATCCAGTTCAACCGAATACTGTTCCTTCTGCTCATCCAGCTCGTGCAAGCTGGCCTCCATGGCGGTGATTTCGCTTTGCACCGCCTTGACGCCAGCGTCATCTGCACAGCCCAGATCCAGCAGAAGGTTTTCTTTTTCGGAGAGCAGCTCTTCGCTTTCTTCTGTGAGCGTCGTAATCTGCCGGGACAGGTCGTGCTGCTTGATGAGGTTCAGCTTGGAGGTATTCTTCTGTTCTGCCACCAAGGCCTTGCGAGCTTTGGTCTTCTGCCTAGTCTGCTGTATAACTTCGTTGTACCGCTTCAGTTTCGGCTGAGTTGCCTGAATTGTCGCGGTGCGTTTATCCATACTCCTGACAATTGCCTTGATCTGATAGCAGATCACGATCAGCTTCTCCCGCAGCTTGGTCAGCTGGTCGGTGATGGAGGAGGCCGCATCGGCTACAAGCTCGGTCAGCATGGCGACCAGATCCTTCAGCTCCCGCAGCAGCGCGTTGTCGGCTTTGATCTGCCTGTTCAACTCACATCGGTCAGAGATGATGCCCTTCTTCTCCATCGCACAGGCAGCAACACCTTCATGGATGGTGGGCTGCTCATCCAGTCCGCGCTCGGCGTGGCTGCGGTGATCAACACTCTCAGTGGAGCCAACCCGTTCCAGGTGCAAATTGACGATGTCCGCCCATGCGCTGCGCCAGAGGATCAGCTGGCTTTCGCTGTTCCAGCGCTCGGTGATGGGATTCTGCCTGCCGTAGGTGGTGCTTTTCGGATGCTTGGAGGCACGCTTCAAGCCCTGGGCTTCGCCATCAGCTGTGGTCATGTATACTTTCTTCTTGCCGACCAGATAGGGGTACTGCTTCTCCCAACCCTCGTCCTGCGCCTGGAGAAATTCAGAAGCTGTGAAGCCGCGCTCCTCGTCGCCACGGATGCACAGATACTCCTTTTCCGTTTTGTACTGCCACTTTCCATGCTCGTCCAGCGGACGGATTGTCAGTAGTATATGAGCATGGGGATTGTGACCGGGCGGGTCAGGATCATGGATACCCACATCAGCGCACATGCCGTCCGCCACAAACTGTTGCTGGATGTACTCCGTCAGCAGGGCGATCTGCTGATCCGCGTTCAACTCACGCGGCAGGGCCACCACAAATTCACGGGCAAGGCGGCTGTCCTTGCTCTTTTCCGCATCTTCAACGGCGTTCCAGAGGATGGCATGATCCTGCCACTCGACGGGCGCATTCTCCGGCAGAAACACCTGCTCCCACACCAGACCTTTCTTCCGTGTGTAATCGTGATGGACTCCGTCGTACTCGTTTGTCACGCTGGAGCAGCTCATATAGGCTGACGCTGCCACGGCTGACCGGCCTTTGCCTCGGCTCACGATTTTTGCCTGCATGTGATAGATGGCCATCTGCGTTCACCTCCTTCGTCGTTGCCCATCCCCGTCGTACCCGCAAGCTGCCAGTGGCAGGTTGCGTCATGCCGCAGATGTGCTGCCAGTGGCAGGACAGCAAGGCGCAGGGTGGGATGGCATATGGGGATATGACAGAGCAGCCTGTCGCTCTCTGTGAGGAGAGCGACCGAAGGTTTCCAAAGGACGAGCGGAAAGCCCTTTGGTCGTGTCCGCAGACACGAAATGCCCCCTCGGAGAGCGCACGGCCCCGCCAGGGGAGACCACCGCCCCTCGGGTGGTGAGTCAGTGCGCCCTTCGGGGATAAAAAGAAGCGGAAGCATTCCGGTTGCCCGGAACGCCTCCTTTGTCGGTTGCCTGGTTACTTGGTTCTCAGCGTACTGCACAGGTACTCCTCCAGTTCGTCGGTGGTCATGGTTCGTGCCTGGATCAGTTTCTTTTCGTGTTCAGTCATGTTCGTTTTCCTTTCTGGTATCAAAAGAGCGGCCATCCGGTACCGTGGTGATACCAGATGGCCGCAGGGTTGGTATTGCGTTGTTGGTCGGTGCTGGAGCTGGTATCAGGCGCGGCCCTGACTGGTATTGCTGCAATACCAATCAGGGGCAGTGCTGGTATCAGAAGCTGTCTGCGAAGTCCAGCGCCATGGACAGATCGTCGTCTGCTGGTGCCGGTTCGGTCTGCATGGGCGTGGACGGCTGCACTGCTGCCATTGGCACAGGTGCAAACCGCAGAGCGTTGCAGATCGTGCTCTCAATCCGTTGCAGGAAAGCATCTTCTTTCTCACGGGTTTCCAGATACGGGTCTGCTGCCAGCTGCTCCTGCCGTCCGAAATAGTTGTTGAGCGCCGCCACAATCGCCCTGCTGTAGGAACGGTACTGTTTCTTGTCCATCCGCTGCAGATACGACCATGCCCGACGATCCTCCTCATCGGTCATGTCCAGCCGCAGCGTTGTGGTGAAGATACGCTTCATCACAGCTCACCGGCCTTTCGCAGGCGCTCCGTTGCCAGAAGCTCATAGCCTTTGGCGGTGGCGCAAATATCGTGGTTGAAGCTCACGCGCGACGGGTCATATTTGCCGAATTGCTTCACCATGCAGCTGCCGCCGCCCATGACGTACAGCTTCACCAGATCGGGATTGTACTCATGCTCGCGCAGCTTGCGGAAGATCCCGCCGATGTATTCTTCTGCGGTCTGCCGGATCACAGCCATGTACTTTTCTTCGACCTCAGCCTTGCCGGTGCGCAGGATGCGTTCGATCAAGGCCTCGTCGATGGTCACGCCGTGGGTGCGCATCAGGTTCTCCCGGACAGCCAGCACGCATTGGTGGACGCCGCATTTCTCCGTGAAGCAACGCTGCGGGATGGGCTTGCGGTCGTTGATATACATCACATTCATGGTGCCGTTGCCGATGTCGCAGAGCATATTGATGCCGGAAAAGTCACGGAGCTGAGCAGCCACAGCGGAGAATCCCTGGGGGAACACCTCGCAGCCGGTGAACTCCACATGGTATGTTACCTCGCGGAAGGTGAAGTCGGCAGCTTCATGCTGCATGAGGTATGCCCGGAAGCTCTCCTTCTGCGTGGACACCCAGGTCAGCGGCAGGCCGACTGCCAGCACCACACGGGTGGTGGTCAGGTTACGGATGTGCAGCTCGCGGGCGATAGCAGCCAGCGTCAGGAGATAATAATCCTGATCCAGCATTTTGTCGGCGGTAAATTCCTTGTGGCCCTGACCGATCACATAGGACTTGCCGTCGTAGGTCAGAATGTCGCTGCTGAATACAGGCTCATTTCCGTCAATGGGCATGATGCCGGTTCGGAAGCAGGAGTGGGCGGTTTTCATGTTGCCATAGCCATGGTCGATGCCGATGAGAACGGGCTTGTTTTTCATGTTCATCATTTCAATTTTCCTTTCTAAATTGGGTGCAGGCATACGAAAGGCGACCTGCGTGGGATAATGCAGGTCGCCTTTCGGGTTATGCGCTTTTCTTTGTGTCCTGGTCGGGTTCTTCTTCTGCCTGTGCCGCTGCCGTCTCCCGCGCGGCCTTCAGCTCCTTGCGGCGAAGGTACTTCTTGCGGTACATGGCGCGCTTCTTCATAATCTTGTCCTGCTCGGCCTGCTGTTCCGGGGTCAGCTCCGGTTCCTCCAGAGGAATATCCATCAGACCGATGAACCGCAGGTAGATGTCCACCTGCTGCGTCCGCTCAACGCCGTCCTTCACGGGTGCGTGGACGATGATCTTGTCCACGAACTCGTTGACCATCCCCGGCGTCAGCTCCGGGACATCTCGGTATTTCTTCGCCAGCTGGATGAATGCCTCCACATTGGTGCTGTCCGCCTGATAAGCATCCAGCTTGGCCTGATCCTGGGCGATGGCCTCTTCCAGCTCCGCTTGTTCCTGCTCGTATTCGGCGCTTAGCGCTTCATAACGCTTTTCGGGGAGCTTCTCCAGCACATAGGATTCGTACAGCCTTTTGATCAGCACATCCAGCTCGGCAGAACGCTTCTTTGCCTTGGCGATGCTGCGCTGCAATGCCTTGGCCTCGTTTGCCTGCTTCACCTCGGTCGTGGAACGGATTCGGCGGATGAAGTCCTCCTCATCGCGCAGCGCATACTTGCTGACCGTGCGGATCGTCATCAGCAGAAGCTCATTCAGGGCATCGTTGCTGATGTAGTGGGAACAGCACAGCGTCTTCTCACGCTGGATGGTCAGGGCGTAGGTGGAGCAGTTGAAGTAGCTCAGGATGCGCTCCGTACCGTCTGCCAGATTGTAGCGGCGGCAGTGGTTGTACAGACGTTCTCCGCAGTCGGCACAGTAGACCAGTCCGGTCAGCGGATTGGCAACACCGGTGGTGTCGATCCTGCGACGGGTTGTGCGGGTACGCTGGGCAAGATGCCAGGTTTCCGGGTCAACAATGGCATCATGCGTATTCTCGAAGATCAGCCATTCCTCCGGCGGATTCTTTACCCGCTTATCCTTATAATGTTTCTTGGACGAGCGGAAGTTGAACGTGTGCCCCATGTATTCCGGCTTGGACAGGATACTGGTGACAGTCTGCCCATACCAGTCATAGGGGCGGGTCATGTCCAGCGTGGTCTTGCGGGAACCACGGTTGCGCTTGGCCATGTAGTAGCCGGGGGATTCGATCTTCTCCCGCTGCAGCGTCTTGGCGATATCGCAGGAGCCCAGCCCGTCAATGCTGAGCTGATAGATCCGGCGAATGACCGGCGCGGCTTCTTCGTCGATCAGCCAGTGATCCTTGTCCTCCGGATCGCGGATGAATCCATAGATCGGCGCATTGGTGACAGGCTTACCCGATCTGCCCTTCTGCTGGAAGGCGGTTCGCGTCTTGCGGGACTGGTCGCGGAGATACCACTCGTTCATGATGTTCAGGAACGGGGTGAACTCGTTGCTGTTCTGATCCTCGCTGCCGATGTTGTTGGCAATGGCGATGAAGCGGATGTTATGCTGCCGGAAGAATACTTCTGTATAGTAGCCGGTCTGAAGGTACTCGCGGCCAAGACGGCTCATGTCCTTGACGAGAACCGCTGCGACCTTGCCTTCCTCAATATCGCCCACCAGCTGCTTCCATGCCGGACGGTCGAAATTGCCGCCCGACCAGCCGTCATCGGTGTAGTGTACGCAATTTGAAAAGCCATGCTGGGTAGCATAGCTAAGCAATAGCGATTTTTGAGACGAGATTTGTCAAGGGTATTCTCTTCTCGAAAATACAATTTCAAAATCATTATATGAATGAGTCAGTCCTCTTTCGGGTCTGACTCTTTTTTCTTAAAGACTTATACAATCTTAGTTTCGATTGCAGGACCTTTTTCCCCACTTAATACTTTAAGCGGTATTATGGCCTTGCAAGAAAGAAATGAGGTGAACAATTATGAGCATTACAAATGCGGCGAGAAGATTTGAACAGAGATTTGACGCAAAAGCGGAGCGCTTTATTTGGCATCATCCGCTACTTGGCTTCATCTCCATCTTTGTTGGAATGCCATTACTGGTTTTGGCGTGTGTCTGTATCAGTACGATTGTTATCGCCTTTCCTATGGCATGGCTTTTGGGTTGGTTGTAATCTTTATTTCATCTTTAAACGCACAAAAGATGACTAATGCCATTTTTAGAAGAAAGGTTTTATGATATTGGGGACAGCAAAAAAGGAGGATGAATCTTATGCAAATGCTAATTGCACTCATAGGTGTATGTGCGGCAGCAATGCTGCTGTGGTATGTCTATATTTTAATGAAGGGAGATGATCAGGCATGAGCACCATGATTCAGTATGTTTTATACCTTGCCATTCTGGTTGTTTTGGCAATTCCGCTGGGCGCATACATAAAAAACGTCATGAGCGGCGAGAAAACTTTTTTGTCCAAAGTTCTGACACCGTGCGAAAACCTGATTTACAAGGTTATGCGTGTAGACAGAGAAGAACAGATGACATGGAAAAAATATGCGGTAAGTGTAATGATTTTTTCCGGTATCGGGCTTATTTTTCTGTTCCTGCTTCAACTTCTGCAGGGAGTTCTTCCCGGAAACCCGCAGAATCTTTCCGGCGTGAAATGGGATTTGGCATTTAACACTTCTGCAAGTTTCATTACCAATACAAACTGGCAGGCATATTCCGGTGAATCCACATTGAGTTATCTCACTCAGGCTTTAGGTCTGACTGTTCAGAACTTTGTTTCCGCAGCTACAGGTATCGCCGTTCTATTTGCATTGATCCGTGGCTTTATCAAGGTGAAATCCTCCGGGTTGGGAAGCTTTTGGGTGGACTTGACCCGCATTGTGGTTCACATCCTACTCCCGCTGAATTTGGTCATTTCTCTGTTGCTGGTAGGCGGCGGCGTGATTCAGAACCTGAAAAGTGCAGAAACAGTATCCCTTGTAGAACCGATTGCCGTCAGTGCAGAAGGTGAAATCCTTGAGGATGCGGTAATTGACTTAGACACCGAAACCGTCACTGTAGATGGCGAAATCGTTTCGGATGCACAGATCGTCACCGAGCAGTTCGTACCGATGGGTCCTGCGGCCAGCCAGGTCGCAATCAAACAGACCGGCACCAACGGCGGCGGTTATATGGGCGTCAACTCCGCACATCCTTTGGAAAATCCCAATGCCTTTACCAATCTGATCGAAATGATTTCCATTCTGCTGATTCCGGCGGCACTGTGTTTCACATTCGGTTCTGCGGTAAAGAACAAGAAGCAGGGTGTTGCAATCTTTATGGCAATGTTTCTCTGTCTGGTTGTTGCTTTGGGCTGTATCGCCGTCACTGAACAGGTTGGCACCCCCCAGCTTGCACAAAACGGCGCAGTCAATATGTCAATGGCCGAACAGGCAGGCGGCAATATGGAGGGCAAGGAGACTCGCTTCGGCATTGCAGCGTCCTCTACCTGGGCAGCCTTCACTACAGCAGCTTCTAACGGCTCTGTAAATTCCATGCATGACAGCTACACGCCGCTTGCCGGTATGGTGACTATGCTGCTGATGCAGCTCGGCGAGGTTATTTTCGGCGGCGTGGGCTGCGGTCTTTACGGTATGCTTGCTTTTGCCATTCTGGCGGTGTTTATTGCTGGCCTGATGGTAGGCCGCACTCCGGAATTCCTTGGAAAGAAAATTGAGCCTTATGAGATGAAATGGTCGGTACTGGTTTGCCTTGCAACACCCATTGCAATTCTGGTCGGCAGCGGCCTTGCCGCTGTAGTACCCTCTGTCATGGATAGCCTGCATAACGGCGGTGCCCACGGTTTCTCTGAAATGCTGTATGCCTACTCATCCTGTGGCGGCAATAATGGCTCTGCCTTTGCCGGTTTCAATGGGAATACCGTATTTCTGAATGTAAGTCTGGGACTGGTGATGCTCTTTGCCCGGTTCCTGCCCATCATCGGCACACTTGCAATCGCAGGCAGCCTGGCTGGGAAAAAGAAAATTGCCACGACTGCGGGCACCTTGTCTACCACAAATGGAATGTTTGTTTTCCTGCTGATTGTTGTGGTATTGCTGATCGGTGCGCTGAGCTTCTTCCCGGCGCTTGCCCTTGGTCCGCTTGCTGAGTTCTTTGGCAGCATTGCATAAAGGAGGTTTACAGATATGCGTACAAAACAGAAAAGCGCTTTTGCCGACCGGAAAATGCTCGGCAGGGCAATGAAAGATTCTTTTGTGAAATTAAGTCCGAAAACACAGGCAAAAAACCCGGTCATGTTTCTGGTTTTTGTGTCTGCGATCTTGACCAGTATCCTTTGGGTGGTATCCCTGTTCGGATTAAAAGACGCTCCAAGCGGATATACACTGGCGATTGCCATTATCCTTTGGTTTACCGTGCTATTTGCCAACTTTGCCGAGGCCATTGCAGAAGGTCGTGGTAAAGCACAGGCAGATTCTCTCCGGGCATCCCGAAAGGATGTGGACGCACATAAAATTCCCTCCGTATCGCAGAAGGACAGCGTGACTGTGGTTCCATCCGCCCTGCTGAAAAAAGGGGAACTGGTGATTGTCAAAGCAGGAGAGCAGATTCCGGCAGACGGCGAAGTCATAGAAGGTGCGGCATCTGTGGATGAAAGCGCCATCACCGGCGAATCCGCTCCTGTAATTCGTGAGGCAGGCGGCGACCGCAGCGCTGTAACCGGCGGCACCACTGTACTGTCGGACTGGATTGTTGTCAGAGTGACCAATGAAGCCGGAGAAAGCTTTCTGGACAAGATGATTGCGATGGTAGAAGGTGCTGCCCGGAAGAAGACGCCCAACGAAATTGCTTTGCAGATTTTTCTGGTAGCCTTGTCCATTATCTTTATCTTGGTGACAGTCTCTCTCTACACTTATTCCATTTTTTCTGCAAAGCTGGCGGGAATTGAGAATCCCACCTCTGTAACAACTTTGGTAGCGCTGCTGGTATGCCTTGCGCCTACTACCATTGGTGCCTTGCTTTCTGCCATCGGCATTGCCGGTATGTCCCGACTGAACCAGGCAAATGTTCTGGCCATGAGTGGACGTGCCATTGAAGCCGCCGGTGATGTAGACATTCTGATGCTTGACAAAACCGGAACAATCACCCTGGGCAATCGACAGGCATCGGAGTTCATTCCGGTAGATGGTGTTGATATTCAGGAACTGGCGGACGCCGCTCAGCTTTCTTCTCTGGCCGATGAAACCCCCGAGGGCAGAAGCGTTGTTGTGCTGGCAAAGGAGCAGTTTGGAATTCGTGGCAGAAGCCTTCAGGACAAGAATATGCACTTTGTTCCATTTACTGCTGTGACCCGTATGAGCGGTGTCGACTTTGACGGCAACGAAATCCGAAAAGGAGCAGCAGATGCCATGCAGAGTTATGTAACCCATGCAGGCGGTATGTATTCTCCAGACTGTGATCGAGTTGTCAAGTCTATTGCGTCCAAGGGCGGCACACCTCTGGTTGTGGCTAAGAACCACAAGATTCTCGGCGTTATTTATTTGAAGGATATTATCAAGCAGGGTGTGAAGGAGAAATTCGCAGATCTGCGGAAAATGGGCATCAAGACCATTATGATCACCGGCGACAATCCGATTACTGCTGCGGCCATTGCTGCCGAGGCCGGTGTGGATGACTTCCTTGCGGAAGCAACGCCGGAAGGAAAGCTGGCAATGATTCGTGATTTTCAGGCCAAGGGTCATTTGGTCGCCATGACAGGCGACGGCACCAACGACGCTCCAGCTTTGGCTCAAGCAGATGTTGCAGTTGCCATGAACAGCGGCACACAAGCAGCAAAAGAAGCAGGTAACATGGTGGATTTGGACTCTTCCCCCACAAAACTGATCGACATTGTGCGCATCGGCAAACAGCTTTTGATGACACGAGGCAGCCTGACTACCTTCTCCATTGCCAACGATGTGGCAAAATACTTTGCCATTATTCCGGCGCTGTTTATGGGACTTTATCCGGGACTGTCTGCTCTGAATATTATGGGGCTGCATTCCCCGCAAAGCGCTGTCCTCTCTGCGATTATTTATAATGCACTCATCATTATTGCGCTCATTCCGTTGGCGCTAAAAGGTGTGAAATATCGTGAAGTTGCTGCTGGAAAGCTGCTGTCACGGAACCTGCTTGTTTATGGTTTGGGCGGTCTGGCGGCTCCCTTTATCTTTGTGAAACTGATTGATGTTCTGCTGGTGTTTACCGGCCTGGTATAAGGAGGGGATATATCATGAAAACAATAAAAAGTGTATTACCAAAGGCAGGTATGATCTTTTTAATCTTTACTCTGCTGTGCGGCGTGATCTATACGGGCGTTGTCACAGGAATTGCTCAGCTTATTTTCCCGGATAATGCCAATGGAAGCATCATTGAAGTAGATGGGAAAAAATACGGCTGTGCGTTGCTGGGGCAGCAATATACGGATGAGTCCCATATGTGGGGGCGCATTATGAATATCGATGTTTCAACCTATACGGATGAAAACGGAAAGGCACTGATGTACGCCGCTCCCTCCAACCTCTCTCCGGCAAGTGAGGAATATGCACAGCTTGTGGCAGAACGTGTAGAAAAGCTCCGCAATGCAAATCCTGAAATGGACGAAACAGCTGTTCCGGTGGACCTTGTCACCTGTTCCGGCAGTGGGCTTGATCCCCATATTTCCCCGGCAGCAGCGGAATATCAGGTAGCACGCATTGCAAAGGCAAATGATATGACCGAAGATGAAGTGCGTGAGATCATCCAAAACTGCACCGACGGACGATTCCTTGGCATCTTTGGTGAAGAGACCGTCAATGTGCTGGAAGTCAATCTGATGCTGGACGGTATTTTGGAGGGTTGAAATGAACATAGCTAAAATCATGATTCCCAAAATCTTCACTGTATTTTTTCATGAAAAGGATACGATTCGTCAGGGATTGGAACGGTTTATGGTACATGGCTATACCGCTGTCCCGGTACTGAATGATCAGGAACAGTATATTGGAAGCGTGACGGAGGGAGATTTCCTCCGCCACCTTCTTGTTTGCCAGACAACAGACTTGAAAGTACAGGAGGGATACCGACTTGGCAGCATTGTTCGCAGAGATT
>OHAJ01001224.1_pt1 | contig 19062 bp, 8 predicted proteins | sample 1577101 | NCBI WGS metagenome assembly OHAJ01 (sample SAMEA3541531, study PRJEB24748) | human gut metagenome | biome: human gut; feature: human-associated habitat; material: faeces | place: China | collected 2012
TATTAAAGCCTCTGTTCTTGGTATAAGAGTTGTCACGCATGGCAAAAGGATTGATAGCTTCGGCATTGCCAGTGAAAGCTGATACACCATAAAGGTTGCCGTTTCCATCGCCCAACATATTCTTATGATCCTTATAGATGGTAGCCATATTCAACGGCAAGTCATCAATAGGATAAAGAGGCTTGGTCAGAGGGTCTAATTGTAATACAGAAAGCATCATGCTACCATACTCATTGCCCTCGGCTACGGACTGAGTTTTGTAGTGCTCAATCTGATTATTGGTACCTACCTCCAGCCAAGGTTTGATTTTCCAGCTGGCATTTACCATTCCCGTGAGTCGTTCATAAGTATCGGCATTGCCGACAATCATACCGTCGTTATCAAGGTGGGACAATGACAGATAGAAAGAACCTCTGTCGCTACCACCTTGGAAAGTCACATTATGACGTACCATCGAACTGTTTTCAAAAGCCTCATCGACCCAATCCGTATCGGTTTTTCCATCCCAATAGGTATCAAAAGCACTCTGGGTAAGCTTCTTGTTTTCCAAGAAGAATTCCTTATACTGCGCAGCATTCATTACTTCGGGTACTTTACCCAAACTCTGTGAAGTATATTGAAAATCGTATGTGATTTTACCGTTTCCTTTTCCTTTCTTTGTAGTAATCAATACTACACCGTTACCGGCAGCAGCGCCATAGATAGCTGCAGAAGCACCATCCTTCAAAACTTCCATAGACTCAATGTCATTAGGGTCAATACCACCAATATCGCTGGCAATACGTCCATCCACTACATACAGCGGATCGCAAGAGCCGTTAGAACTTATTCCACGGATACGCACCTGTGGAGAAGCACCCGGTTTAGCAGATGCACTGAGCACTTGCACACCAGCAGTTTTACCCTGCAATGCCTGCTCAGCACGGGTAATGGTACGTGCTTCCATATCTTCTGATTTTACCGAAGATACGGCACCGGTCAGTGAACTTTTCTTCTGCTCTGATTATAGCCGTAAAGACTCATGTCGCCTTTACCATGCTCAACCACCACTTCATCCAGCGTTTTAGTGTCTTCTTTCAATATCACATTCATTACTCCTGCCACTGCTTTCTTTTCTTGTGTCAGGTAGCCGATGTAGGAATAGACAATCGTCGCTCCTTCTTTCACAGACAAAGAGTAGTTGCCGTCCATATCCGTAATGACACCGTTGGTAGTGCCTTTCTCAAAGATACTCACGCCAATCATCGGTTCATTCAGGTCGTCAGTAACCCTACCGTTCACCTTTATAGTCTGGGCTTGTGCCAGACTGAAAGGAAGACAGATCAATAGGAAGAGTGCCATAGCTGCAAGTCTCTTCCGAGCTGTTTGCTTCAGATTTTGTTTCATTTGATTAAATTAGATTTATGTTAATAATAAAAGGTTTCTTAAGAAAGTGTCAGAACCCACGTGTAGGAAATGCCATCACTACCTCCAGCAGTTCCTTGTCATGGTTATACTTCACTTGGCAATCGTTATTGAAAATCATCGTTGCTCCCTTTTCTGCGGTATAAGGTTCCCACTCGGGTAACCCTTCGGCATTGGGATTGCCCGTACGGGCAAAGTTCAACCACGCGCTGCTCATCTTTTCGCCCAAAGCTTGTGCTTCAGCGCCACCCCCGGTCATGGAAGCGTGGCGCACTACATTGTTGAAGGCAAAGGGAATGTCCATGCAGTGCGTGCTGCGAAACATGCCGTCAAGTACGGGCGATTCCCACGCGAACATGTACATATAGACCGGAGCACCCTGCTGTGCAGCTTTCAGTCTGGCTTGCTCCACCGCACCGGGACGGAATACGAAATCCACATCCACCAAATCCTTGGGCCGGTAGCCGGGGTAAGCCTTCTCGAAGGCGGCGAGGAAGTCGTCCGTGCGGTCACCGTAGCGTTGTTTCAGGAATTCCACGGCTTTTTCTTTGGTGATGGTGCGGAAAGCGGGCACGTAGGTGCTCATGGTGAACTCGTGCAAGGTGGTTCCTATCATCACGGGCACGTCCTTGCTCTGTGCAGGCGCCTGCGGGTCGAAAGGTTGTGCGGGCAGCACGTCGCCATCCACAGTGGGCGCCCATCCGAAGATGAAGGTAGAGATGCCATTCTCTTTCTCAACCTCGGCCTTCACCTTGGCAACGGCTTTCTCACCGGCAGCAAGCAGCCGTTCGTAAGGCATCTTCTGCAGCTCGTCTATCTGCGAGGCTTTCAATCCCAACTCGTCCATCACGGCAGCGCCGATGCGACGTGAATACTTGGCATCCATCGTGCGAAGCATGGAGCCGCTCTGAACGATGGCCTTGTGGTAGAGCCCTTTTGCAGATGGAGTGGCAAGCAATGTGGAAACCTTTCCGCCGCCGCCCGACTGTCCGAAAATCGTTACGTTCTGTGCGTCGCCGCCAAACGCGGCTATATTCTTGTTTACCCATTGAAGTGCTGCCACGAGGTCGAGCAGGCCGGCATTGCCGGATTTGGCGTATTTGTCGCCGTAGGCGGAAAGGTCGAGGAAGCCGAGGACGTTGAGACGGTGGTTGAGCGTGACTACCACCGCATCACCTTTCTTGGCAAGGTTGAAACCGTCGTAGGAGGGAAGTTCCTGTCCGCTGCCTGCCGCATAGCCGCCGCCGTGAAGCCACACCATGACGGGACGCTTCTTGCCGTCGTTCAGGCCCGGAGTCCAGATGTTGACCCGCAGGCAGTCTTCGCCGGGATAGCCGTCGTCCCAGTGGAAGGCGAAAGCGTGCTCGTCGGCACCCCAGCCCATACGCACCGCCTGGGGGCAGGTGGGACCGAACATGCGGCTGCTGCGCACGCCTTCCCATTTGTCGGCAGGCTGGGGCGGCATGAAGCGCTCTGCCTTGGCGTAGGGAATACCTTTATATATATAGATACCGTCTTGCAGGAATCCTCCCACTTTGCCCGATTCGGTCTGGGCGACGGCGGTCTCGGAAGAGGCGATGATTTCGCCCGTGGCTTGTTGCGCGCCGGCGGTCTTCACGCCCGCTGTCTGTCCGCAAGAGGATAGAATCAGCAGGGAGGCCAACGCAAGCATGGATAAAGGTTGTCTTTTCATGGTTATATCTCGTTTTTTTAAGTTGATAATTTGTCTTTGACTTGCTTTCAGCGAACGAGTTGACAAGTTGTTCACTTGTTCACTTTTTCCGGTTGCAATATTACGCCGATTGCGCCGGAGAGGCTGGCCGGCATGTAAAAAGGATTTGCCCAGAGGTTTAAAAGCGCTTGCCCATAGGTTCAAATGTTTGCCTTTTTGTTCAAAACATGCTGCAAAGCAACTTATATTCAATTTTTTATCCTTATTTTCGCACATCATTCAAAACCTTTTAATATGACCTTGTCTAACCGGAAAATCCTCCGCACCCTGTTCCGCCTGCTGGCCGGAATTCTGTATGCCGTCTGCCTGTCGGCATGCGATGCCAAAGAGCCTTTACCCGAAAACCGGGATGCCGAAATCGAAAGCCCCGTCATAGCCAACGACCTCTCCAACCAGAAAGTCACCGCCATAGCCGAAGACACGCAAGGCCATATATGGATAGGCACGTTCCGCGGGCTGAACAAGAACAACGTGCACGACTACCACCAGTACTTCTGCACCGACGACTCGCTGGGACTGCCCGACAACCAGATTACCCACCTGCTGCGCGACTCGAAGAACCGCTTCTGGGTGGGCACCGTGAACGGCGTGTGCCTATACACCGACAAGGACAACTTCCGCATCATCCCCATCGAGGCCGACAACAAGAACGTGAGGCAGATTCTGGAAGACCGCAACGGGCGCATCTTCCTCAGCACCGGCTTCCAGCTCTACGCCTACCACCCCCGGGAGGAAAAGATTACCTGCGTGCTGCCCGAAATCTGCACCGGAAATACCTTCTACGCACAGTGCCACATCGCCCCCGACAACAACCTCTGGGTAATGACCTCCACCGGGCTCCGCTGCTACGACCTATCTACCCTGCAGCTGAAAGAGTCTGTCGCCCTCAGCGGCTATCCCTACTACTCGTACCTGCACAACAACGAGCTGTGGATAACCGGCAACCACACCCTCAGCATCTTCGACACCCGCACGCGCAGCTTCAAGCCGTTGCCGCAGCCCATCGCCCGAAACACCACGCTGTGCAACGCCGACATCGACTACATACACCCCTACGGCAACAACGGCCTGCTGCTGAACACCGCCAGACACGGCATGTTCTACTACAACCCGGGCACCGGCAGCGTGACCCGCCAGGGCGAGAACGGATTCCCCTTCGAGATGCCCCGCTTCCGAATCAGCCGGATGTTCACCGACTCGCAGCAGAACCTTTGGATAGGCTCCGTGGACCAGGGGTACACCGTGTGCTACCACTACAAGGAGCGGTTCAACAACGACAACTACCTGCGCTCCGAGCTGAACAACAAGTCCGTGGTGTCGCTAAGCGCCGGCAAGGACCACAAGCTGTGGATTTCCACCCTGATGGACGGCATCTACGTGTATGACACGAAGAGCAGCGAAATCAGGCACATCGACCCCGAAACGTTCTGGGGGCAAGAGAAACAGAAAGCCATCTACGTGAACCAGCTGATGGTGGACAGCGACAACAACCTCTGGATGACAAGCACCGACAGCGAAGTGCTGAAAGCCCGCTACACGCCCGACGGGCAGCTGAAGATAGAGGAACGGCACCGGATTTTCCTGCCCATGTCCATCGCCCAGTCGCCCGACGGAACCATCTGGATAGGCACCGCCACGGTCAACGTCTATGCCCTGCGCCCCGGCAAGAAGGAATTCGAGGCGATGAAGCTCTTCGAGGGGTTCACCTTCGTGCCCGGCCTGGCGATGATGGATAACCGCCGGCTGATGGTGACGGGCTTCTACCAACCCATCAAGCATATCGACATCGAAAACCTGGAGACGGGCACAGCGGACATCGCGGAAGAGGACCTGAAAGCCTGCATACGCCGCTCCGTATTCGTCCCCACGGCCTTGTACAAAGACACGTACGGCATTCTCTGGATAGGTACCGTAGGCAACGGGCTGATGTGCTACCATCCCGAAACGGGACGGATGACACCCATGCCCGGCACCTCCTGCCTCGACATATCGGGCATCGAGGAAGACCTGCAAGGCAACCTCTGGATAAGCACCCAATACGGACTGAGCAAATATGACCGGACAGCCGGACGCTTCACCAACTATTATGCCGCCGACGGCATAGGCGGAAACCAGTTCTACGACCGCGCCTCGTGCCGTCTGCCCGACGGGACGCTGGCATTCGGCGGCACGCACGGGCTCACACTCTTCAACCCCATCGACGTGCCCATCAAGCGCAACATCCCGCTGCTGTTCAGCGACCTGAAGATACACAACAAGCTGATACGTCCGCAATTGCACGGAGGAACCATCGGCAAGCACCTCTCCTACTGCCCCGACATACACCTGGAGCACGACCAGAACAGTTTCAGCATCTCCTTCTCTGCCCTGAACTACAGCGAGTACGGACGAGTGCACTACCAATACCACCTGGAGGGTTTCGACAACTACTGGGTAGACGCCCGCAACAACCACGAGGCCTACTACGCCAACCTGCCTGCCGGAGAGTATGTGTTCCACGTGAAAATCACCAACAACGACCGGAGCATCGTGGAGGCCGAGAACTCCATCCGCATCCGCGTATATCCGGCCCCCTGGCGCACGTGGTGGGCCTACTGCATCTACTTCTTGTTGGCAACCGCCCTCGCCCTTCTCTTCCTGCGTGCCCTGCTCCGCGTCCGCGCCGAAAAGGAGGCCGCCCGCCGCGCCCGCCTGGAGAAAGAGCAGGAGCAACGGGTGAACCGGATGAACATGAGCTTCTTCGCCAACGTCTCGCACGAGTTCCGCACACCGCTCACCATGATTTCCGGTCCCGTGAACCAGCTCTGCGCCAATCCGCGGATAGAGGGTGCGGACAAGAACCTGCTGCACATCGTGCAACGCAGCGTGAACCGCATGCTGAGGCTCGTCAACCAGATGATGGACTTCAACAAGCTGGAGAACGACACCCTGCGCCTGCAAGTGAAGCGCGCCGACCTCATCGCCTGCCTGCAACGCCAGGTGGGCATCTTCCGGGTGAACGCCGACGACAAGGGCATCGACCTGAACACCTACGGACTGGAAGACACCTTCCTGATGTGGCTGGACGAGGACAAGGTGGAAAAGATATTCAACAACCTAATGTCCAATGCCCTGAAGTTCACGCCCCAAGGCGGTAAAATCAGTGTCGGCTTCGACGTAATAGACCGTGAGAAAGCCGCGCGGCTCTTCGGCCTGTCCGCCGACGGGCGCATCACGCAGTACGTCAAAGTGTCCGTGGCCAACACGGGACAGAGCATCCCCGAAGACAAGATAGAGAAGATATTCGAACGCTATTACCAGATAGGCAACCAAGCCGAAGGTACCTACAACTGGGGAACGGGCATCGGCCTGTACTACGCCCGCAGCCTGGCCGTACTGCACCACGGGCAACTGAAAGCCAGCCAGTCCGAAGAGGGAAGCGGCGCCGTGTTCACCTTCGTCCTGCCCGTGAACGACGCCGCGTATGCCGAAGACGAACGGGCAACGGAACAGAGCAACCAGTCGGAAGCCTTCCCGCTGGCCGCCGCCTCGCAGCCTGCCGAGAACAAGACCGGCACCGGCGAGAAGCAACCCACCCTGCTGGTGGTGGACGACGACACCGAAGTGGCACACTACCTGCGCACCCTCCTCTCCGCCCACTACAAGGTAATCTGCCGCTTCAATGCCGACGATGCGCTGAAGGCGCTGCATGAGGAGTCACCCGACCTGGTTCTGAGTGACGTGGTGATGCCCGGCAAGGACGGTTACCAACTCTGCCGGGAGATAAAGGAGGACTTGCAACTCTGCCACCTGCCCGTGATTCTGGTTACGGCCAAAGCCACCGTGGAAAACCAGGTGGAAGGACTGGACACGGGAGCCGACGCCTACGTGACCAAGCCTTTCGACCCTGCCTACCTGCTGGCGCTCGTCAAGTCGCTGCTCAAGAACCGCGAGAAAGCGCGCAACATGCTGGGAAAGGCCACGCAGACGGACAAGATAGAAGAGAACATCCTCTCCCCGCAAGACAACGTCTTCATGACCGAACTCTACCACCTGATGGAGAGCGAGCTCTCCAACCCCGAACTGGATATTGCCCGCATGACCGAGCTGCTGAGAATATCACGCACCAAGTTCTACTATAAAGTAAAAGGACTGACCGGCGAAAGCCCCAGCACCTTCTTCAAGACATACAAGCTGAACCGTGCCGCCGAACTGATAACGGAAGGGAAACATACCGTCTCGGAAATTGCGGACATGACGGGATTCAGCACGCTGTCCCACTTCTCGAAGAGCTTCAAGAAGCAGTTCGGAGTGAGTCCGAGCGAATACGGCAAATAGAAGGACGGGCTACTTGGCTTGTTGTATGAGGGTTATGCCTTTCAGGAGTGAAGGTATAACCCTCATGCTTTTAACAGCCGGCCCTTGTATGCACGAGATGCACATCTCGTGCATACAAGGACTACGCCTTAAAGTGAGAGAGGAATAGCCATGTGTGTTACCGGGCTTCCGGAATATTAGTCGAATCATATACAATCATCGCCCGGCCTTCGGCCAACTTCCTCGCAGTGGGAGGCATCTTGATGAAATAGTTGGAATAAGGTTCCGAACCTTCCTGGTCTCCATTCATCAGCCTGTGGGAAATACGTATCATCGTCTGAATATAGGCCAGCGGCAAAGAAGATTTCAGATAAGGATAATGTCCGCACCAGATATCCTTGATGTGCCCTTCCTTCATGAGCTTTTCCATACGGCAACACGACTCATGGAAAGTGGCGATGGGAGACATCGGCACACACTGCAGCCATACTTCACCCGAGCCGAACGCATCACCCGAATAACAGTCTCCGTTTGCCTTGTCCAGGAGTACCACCGAGCCGGGCGTATGCCCGGGCATCCATGCCACTTCCAGCTTGCGTCCACCCAAGTCGAACACTTGTCCTTCTTCCATATAGAGGAATTCTCCTTGATAATCCGCCGCATGCTGGGGCACCAGCACCGTATCGGCCCGATGCATCCATACTTTATCGAAATACTTGATGCAGCCGGCATGGTCGGGGTGCATGTGGGTGACGATTACTTCCAGCGGTTTCCCGGTTATCTGTCCCACAATCTTATCCAAATCCGCACAACGCGTGCCGGTATCAATCAGCACGGCCTTGTCTTCGCCCTCTATCAGATACATGGTAGTATAGTCCCAAGTGGAAAATACCCAAGTCTTCTCTTTCAACAAGGAAACCTCTACCTCTTCATTCTTGAATACCGTTTGCGCCCCTATAGCCATACAAACAAACAGCAGGGCAAATATCACTAAGTTTCTTTTCATGTTTTTCTTCTTTATATAGTTAAACCGAATTGTGAATTTCTCAAGATAAATCAATAACCGGGATTCTGTTTCAGGTTGCTGTTCACCTCCAATTCATTTTCAGGAAACGGCAGCCACTCGTCGCGATTGGGAGTCCAACCCGCCAACGACTTTTCATTATCGACATAGGTGGTTTTGGTCGTATAACGGGCGTTGTAGATGCCTGCCGCCGTAGTGAGGTCATTATTCGGGTCAGGTACAATCTGGAAAGTCGGTAACTTTTTCCCTTTATCCGCCAATACCGCCGGAGCATCCCCCCAACGCTTCAGGTCCTGGAAGCGCATGCCTTCCATAGCAAGTTCCAAGCGGCGCTCCAGCTTTATATCGGAAAGCGTCACATGACTCTTTCTGGGAAGACGGGCCCTGTCGCGCACTCTGCCCAGATATTCGTCGGCACCGGCTTGGTCTCCCGCCTGGAGGCAAGCCTCGGCAGCCATCAGCAACACATCCGCATATCTGATGACCGGAGTATTGCTCTGGTTTCCACACCAATACCCTACAAATTCGTCATCGGTGCTTGCCAGCCATTTCAGACGGAAATAGCCTTCGCTGGCATATTTGTTGGTAGTCGTGTTCACCGCAATGTTCATGGCAATCACCTGCTCCCAGGTCCTGATCCAGGCATTCAAGCGATACCCGTCGGCACCCTCCTCAGCCACAAAGGCATCGTACAAAGACTTCGACGGATTGAAGTAGCTGTAACCGCTGGTAGTGTTGAACTTATAGTGCATGGACGCTTCCGGACCGGCTATAAAGCCATAGCCGAATCCCCAATTGGCCAAGATGCCGAACCAGCCCTCCTGAGAATACATGTTGGAAGGGTCGTAATGGCGCACACACTCCAGCACATACTCCTTGCAGCCTGCAGAGGCCGGATGATAGAATGTGCTGACATCGGCTATCAAATCATATTTGCCGGAAGAAATGACCTTCTCCAACTCACTTTTGGCATCGGCATATTTCTCCTGATACAGATAAATCTTTCCCAACAAGCAGCGGGCAGCCTCCAACGTGGCGCGGGTTCCCCCGTCCCTGTCTTCCAAACTCGTTTTCGAAGTGAGTTTCCCGGAAGTTATAGCTTCCGTAAGGTCTGTCTCCATGAATTTCCACAACTGTTCGGCAGTGGAGTTGGGCACCTTATACTCTTCCGAATTCTTCAATACCCTATCTACCAAAGGAGGAGTCCCCCACAAAGTGGTCAACTCGAAATAGCAGATGGCTCTGAAGAATTTGGCCTCGGCAATGTTTCTTGCCTTCACTTCACTTTCAGCGGCATCGAACCGCTCAATCACCAGATTGGCCAGATAAATCGTGGCATACAACCTCTTATAATAGTTTTCCACCCAACCGTTCGTGGCCACTATCGCACTTTCGTATATCTCCTGCGCATACACCTGGTCGGAGCGGGCACCACCCGAATTGAAATCGTCTGCCAAGAAATTTTTCAGGAAGAAACCGTTGGCATACTGCGAGGCTTTCTCACCACGCCCGGAATAAGCATTCCGCCAGGACGCATAGACAGCAGCGATGGCAGACTCACACTGTTCATCCGTCTGATAATAATTCTCTTCATTCTCTACACCTTTCTGGGGAATATCCAGCAAATCGACATCGCATGCGGAAAATGTAAGTGCACACGCCAACAGTCCGGACAAGATATATTTTCTTTTCATATTTCTTCTATTTATTATTTAAAATGTAACTGATAAACCGAACACCACCTTCTTCGTTGTGGGATAATTTCCGTAATCCACGCCCATACCGCTGGTAGCCGTGGAGGAAACCTCCGGGTCGAGTCCCGGATACTTGGTGAACAAGAAGAAATTATCCAACGAGGCATATACTCTCAGCTTGTCGACCAGGAACTTCTTCGTAACCGTCCGGGGCAACGTATATCCCAGCTGTATCTGCTTGATGCGGAAATAAGAGCCGTCAAAAATATAAGCATCGGACAAGCCATACTTGTCTGCATTCGTATTCTGCGGCCGTGCAAACTTACGGCTGGTAGTCCCGTCCGCCGTCCAGCGCTGGTCGTACATCTCCTTCAGCGTATAGGATATGGAGTTATAACTGTAGGACATGAATACGTCATTGCCCACGGAGCCGTTGCCGAAAATCAGAAAATCAAAATTCTTGTAGTTGGCGGTCAACGTGATTCCATATGTGAAGTCCGGCATCGGTTTACCAATCATCGCCTTGTCACTGGCATCAATGGTACCGTCACCCGTATTATCCCTGAATACGGGATTGCCCTTGTCATCCAGATGATCGACCTGATAGCCTCTGAAATACCACACCGGATAGCCTACCTCGAATGCGGAGAACGAACCGTTCGAAGCCATTGTAGTGGCGCCTTCTATGCGTCCGCCGCTGACATGCGGATCCAGATAAGTGACCTCGTTCTTCAAAGTGGCCAGATTGGCGGTCACAGAATAGTTGAAATCACCGGCTTTGTCTTTCCATCCGGCCTCAAACTCAAAACCCTTATTCGTCACATTACCGGCATTCATCGGAGCCGATGAGTTTCCCGCCTCATAAGGAATGACAATGTTGGAAACAATCAAGTCTTTTGTCTTCTTCTGATACCAGTCCATACCAAACGAGAAGCGGTCGTTGAAAGCGCGCAAATCCATACCCAAATCCAGCTGTTCGGAGGTTTCCCACTTCAAGTCAGGATTATAGAGCTGCGAAGGTTTGGCAGAAGTGACATATTTCATCGCCGTATTGCTGAAAGAGTACCCGGCAGCCGAAGTCACCAGGGAATTGGAATACTTGTAACCGCTCAGATTGCTTGTGCTGCCATTCTGCCCCCAGCTTGCACGCAACTTCAGGAATGTGAGAGGGGTATTGTTCTTTTCCGTGAAAAAGCGCTCGTTGGAAATGACCCAACCGGCTGATACCGACGGGAAATAGCCCCAGCGATTGGTACCCGGAAGCACGGAAGTATCGGCTGCATCGGCACGCATGGCCGCTTGCAGCATATAGCGGTTCTGGTAATCGTAAGCCAAACGGCCGAAATAGGACAGCTTACGATTAATCAGATTATAACCGGCGGTACTCTTCACGGCATCTCCGGCAGGATACGAAACGTCGGCATACAAAGGATCGTGCTTGGCAGTCTTGTCTACACCGGCAGAAACATAAGTGAAGTTATTCTCGCTGTAGGACATACCCAGCATGGCAGACACATGATGCTTGTCCCACAAATCCGTACTATAATTCACAAAGTTCTCCCACTGATAATAGGTAGTAGAGGAGTTGGAGCGGCTGGCCCCGTTCTTATCCTTATTATTGGCGGAAGCCGAACCGTAATAGAGATTGTTATACTGATAAGTGTTTGCGTTCAGTTCCCTGTAACCCAGCCGGGTAGTAAACACAAATCCTTTGAAAGGAGTCAGGTTGGCATAGAGCGTTCCCATCAGACTGTTGCCGAAGTTTTTCTTGTCGCTCATGCGGATGGCTACCATAGGATGTATCTGTTCCATAGAACCCAGACAGCTGTAATAATCGCCCTTGTCATTGCGCAGCAAAGTAAAGCCGTTGGCAATCAATGCCTCCATTTGTTTAGGAAGCGCATCGGCTGCATACGTGTCCGCATAATAAGGAGCCATGGTCATCACGGTAGCAATCATACTGGAATATGAATTGCCCGCACTACCGTCATTGATGGATTTCTGCGTATATTTTGCATAATTGGCAGTAACACCTACCTTCAACCAAGGTTTAATGTTATAGTCGGCATTCAGCATGACGGAAAGCCGCTTGTAGGTATCCTTGTTTTCACGAAGAATACCATTGTCATACAGATTGTTTAATGACAGGAAGAAAGAGCCCTTGTCATTCGCTCCCTGAAAGTTGACCGTATGATGGGAGGATGGCGAAGCATTAAAAGCCACATCATACCAATCGGTAGTCGATACACCGTCCCATGTGCCGCTGGTAATAAGCTCCTGGATATTATCATCTGTAAAAGTAGGGTCTTGCTCCTTCTTTTGCAATAAAGCTTCTTGTGAATTAATCAGCTTGGGACGTTGCGCCAGGCTACTGATGGAATATTGAAAGTCGTAGGAAATGCTGCTGGTTCCTTTGCTTCCGCTCTTTGTGGTAATAAGCACTACGCCATTACCGGCCTGCGCACCATAAATGGCAGCGGATGCGGCATCTTTCAGGACTTCCATGCTTTTTATATTATTAGGATCCACAGCACTCAAGTCGGATACTATCAATCCGTCTACCACATAGAGGGGATCGGAAGTACCATTCGATGAAAAACCACGGACACGAATGGTAGGCGAAGCACCCGGTTGCGAAGTTGTGGATATCAGTTGTACACCGGCTGTCTTGCCCTGCAGGGCTTCTTCCACCCGGGTAATAGAGCGGTTCTGGATGTCTTCTGCCTTCACGGAAGAAATGGCGCCTGTCAGGTCGCTCTTCTTCTGTACACCATAGCCCACCACTACCACTTCATCCAGCGTTCGGGTGTCTTCTTTCATCGTTATATTCATTCTCTCTGATACGGCTTTCAGTTCTTGTGTCACATATCCGATGTACGAATAGACAATGACGGCACCTTGCTTTACCTTTAAGGAATAATTTCCCTCCATATTCGTAATCACTCCATTAGAGGTGCCCTTTTCAAGTACACTCACACCAATCATCGGTTCTCCCAAATCATCTGTAATCCGTCCCGATATCATCATCGGACTTTGCGCCAGCATAAAAGGTATTCCCACCCAAAGGAACAGCCAGAATGCCATCAGCTTTCTTTTAAAGTTGTTTTCCATAATGCTTAAATAATTAGATTTGTTAATAAAAAAGCTACATTCACTTATTGTAGGATTTCCGATACAATTTTATCAAAAGAGGAGATAAGAGGATATTGAGAAAATACAAAAACATTTCCTATATGTTCAGATATTGTTTCTTGTACGTTCAAAAGATTATCAATATGTTCAAAACATGCCATACAGCATATTCCAAGCGAAAAAATCACTGTTACAGCAAATATCACCTACTTATTTTCTTTCTACTTTTGTCTGCTCCATTGTAAAAAAACACTCTCCGCGGAACATACCTTAATACACTTCATATATGAAAAAAATCATTCTTTCCCTCATAGCTTTATCTGCAATAGCGGTGTCTTCGTGCCAACCGACAACCGCCAAAGCAGAAGCGGAAAAACAGGATGTTTATAGAATTTCGGCAACCATTTCCAACCAAAACATTACGGATTTCCAAGAAGACGCGCAAGGCTATATCTGGATAGGAACCACACGAGGACTGAACAGATTCAACGCACACGAATACCGGCAATATTACAGTTCCAACGACTCACTGCAACTGCCCGGAGATAGAATCCAGGATATTTTCATGGACTCACGCAAACGCTTATGGATAGCGACAACCAACGGAACATGCCGATATACCGACCAAGACAACTTCTGCCAGATACCCATAAACGTGCCCTATAATAATAGGAACGGACATCAGTTCATAGAAAGCAAGGATGGAAAAATCTTCCTAAACATGGTGGTACATCTCTGCGTCTATAACCCTGAAACAGACACTTTCAACCGTATTTTCATCAACTTTGACCCGGACAAGACCTATAAACAGACCTGCTACATAGATAACAACAACTGTCTGTGGGCCGTCAACCCCGTATCCATCCGATGCTACGACTCCCGAAACATGCAACTGACAGACTCCATACCCATGCCGCAGAAGATTACCTACTCTTACATGCACAACCATACCTCCCTATGGCTGGCAAGCAAGAACCGACTCTTCATATTCGATACCGAAAGCAAAAGATTCAAAACGACTCCCGAAGCAATAAGTAATCATCCCATCTTATCGAAAGCCGCCATCACCTATATACACCCGTACGACAAGAACAGGCTACTGATTTGCACGCAAAAGCATACGTTCCTTTACAACCACATAGAAAACACCGTCATACATGAAAAGGAAAACGGATTTCCATTTGAAGTCCCGCAACATGGCATCAAATGCATGTACACCGACTCGCACAAGAATCTGTGGATAGGCTCGCCGGACCAAGGCTATACCGTACGCTATCATTATAAGGAGCGTTTCAACAGCAACAATTATCTGCGTTCGTTCTTCCATCAAAAATCCATCATAGCCCTCGATGCCGACTCCTGCAACTTGTATATATCCACCCTGAAAGACGGAATGTATATCTACAACCTGAATACCAAGCATATAGAAGCTGTGAATATCAGTAGAATCCTACCTGCACAAAACACAGAAAATATAATTGTCAGACACATCTATCACGACAAAGACCGGCACATCTGGCTTGCCACCAATACCAATCAAGTCATAAAATGCGTGCTCGAGTCTAATCAATTAAAAGCAACGAGTATTTTTTCCGTCCCTTCCGTACTGTGCATAACGCAAGACCGTAACGGAACAATATGGGCAGGCAGCTTCAGCCAGGCAATATATGCCCTGAAAAAAGGTGAAAAGGTATTCACACCCGTATCACTTTATCCCCAGTCATTTTTCACCTTTACTCCTACCCTACGTCCCCTCTCCAATGGAGAAGTATGGATTGCCTCCTTTGCCAACAAGATTCGTTCAATAAATCCGGATACATGGAAAATCCGGATACCGGACATCTCGAGGGCAGACAGCCTGGCCTGCATACGCCGTTCTAAATTTATCCCTTCCGTATTATACGAAGACAGCCAAGGAGATATCTGGATTGGAACCTCCCATAACGGTCTTTTACGATATACTTCGCAGAATCATAAATTATCTCCCATATCCGGCATTGGCTGCACAGAGATTTGCAGCATCGAAGAAGATATGCAAGGGAACCTATGGATATCCACATTACACGGATTAAGTAAATATGAGCGCCGGACCAATCAAATCAGCAACTACTATGCAAGCGACGGTATCGGCGGCAATCAATTCTACGACCGTGCATCCTGCCGACTTTCAAACGGAACCTTAGTATTCGGCGGCACTCACGGAATGACATTCTTCAATCCGGTGGAAACTCCTTTCAAATACGATGTTCCCCTGACGTTCGAGAATCTGAAGATTCATAACAAGCTTGTATATCCCGGAAAGAATGCAATCATCGACAAGGACCTCTCCTACCAACCGGACGTATATCTGAAACATAGCCAGACCAGCTTCAGCATATCATTTGCCGCATTGGATTATAGTGAATACGAACGAATACACTATCACTACCAATTGGAAGGCATTGACCGCTACTGGATAAATGCACACACCAACCGGGAAGCTTATTATGCCAACCTTCCCACAGGAACCTATATGTTCAAAGTAAAAATCACCAATGAAGACCAAAGCATAATCGGAGAAGAAAAACAGTTGCGCATCATCGTCAAACCTGCTCCTTGGAATACCTGGTGGGCAAGATGTGCATATGCTCTGGCAATCATCGGAATAGCCGGTACACTTATACACAGTTGGCGGCGCGTAAGAATTGAAAAAGAAACCGCCTGCCGCGCCGAACAAGAAAAAGCACAAGAGCAGAAAATGAATAAGACATACATGAGCTATTTTACCAACATATCCCATGAGTTCCGGACACCACTGACCACGATGTTGGGTTCCATCAGACAACTGTGTGCCGCCCCCGGCCAATACAGTGCCAACCGGGAACTACTGAATGTTCTGCAAGACGGTATTCTGCGGATGCTCCAGCTAGTCAACCAATTGCTCGATTTCAACAAATTAGACAACGACAATCTGGGACTGGAGGTCCAACAGACCAACCTTGCCTCCACCATCAAACGAATCATCAGTTTCTTCAACATCAATGCCCAAAGCAAGAATATAACCCTTAGCATTCAGGGATTACACCATGACATCCTCTATTGGGCCGATGAAGACAAAGTAGAGAAAATACTGAGCAATCTGCTTTCCAATGCCATGAAGTTTACTCCTACAGGAGGTGAAATAGAAATCTCGTTCGCCATCGTCACACGCCAAGAAGCCGAGGAGTTCTTCTGCCTGACAGAACAAGACAAAAGCGTCCGGTATATCCGGATTTCCGTAACCAACACCGGAGAAAACATTCCGGAAGAACAGCTGGAAAAAATCTTTGAACGGTTCTATCAGATAAAAGGCAACAAAGGGACTTACAATTGGGGAACCGGCATCGGGCTTTATTATGCTCGCAGCCTTGCCCGGTTGCACCACGGATACCTGAAAGCAGCAAACCGGAAAGAAGGGAACGGAGCCATGTTTATCCTGATTCTGCCCGCAGACGATTTCTCGTACACAAAAGAGGAACGGTTCTATGGCAAAAAAAAACTCATAGACAATACTTCCATAGAACCTGCGAAAACAGAACCGGATGCTACCCATGAAGGCAAAACAAGTCCAAAAACAATACTGATAATAGACGATGACCCGGCCATCATGCACTATCTGCAGATTCTGCTGACCCCGCATTATCACATCATCAGCCGACTCAATTCCACCAATATCTTCCAAACCATTACAGATGAAGCCCCAGATTTAATACTGAGCGATGTACTGATGCCGGACAAAGACGGTTACCAGCTTTGCAAGGAGATTAAAGCAAACCTACAATTCTGTCATATACCCGTCATTCTGGTAACCGCCAAATCCACCGTGGAAAACCAGATAGAAGGATTGCATACCGGAGCTGACGCATACGTGCCCAAACCTTTTGAACCGGCTTACTTGCTGGCCCTGATTGAATCACTATTGACGAACCGTGATAAAATGCGCAGTTTCCTGACGAACAATACCCGGACAAGCCGGATGAAAGAACTTGCCCTTGCCCCAAAAGACGAGGCTTTCATGGCAGAACTGTATAAACTAATGGAAAATGAACTGGATAACCCCGAACTGGACATCACGCGGATGGCCGAATTACTCAAAATCTCCCGTACCAAATTTTACTACAAGGTGAAGGGATTAACCGGCAAGAATCCAAGTGTCTTCTTCAGGACTTATAAACTGAACCGCGCAGCCGAACTAATCAATCACTCTTTATGATATCTTTCCTCAGACGGTAGACGCTATCAACAAACAGGGCGGCATTCATCTTGACGGCAGCGCAAAGAACTCCGGCTTCGGCAAGATTCTCTTTGCGAGCACTGATATGGAAAAGGTCATCAGCAACGCCTCTGTCATCCTCGTCGTGCTCCCCTCGATCTACCACAACAGCATTGCACAGAAAATCGCTCCGCTGCTCAAGGACGGTCAAATTGTGATTCTGAATCCCATCACTCCGCTCGGTACGATTGACTTTCAGAATACGCTGACGCAAAGCGGCTGCACAGCAGACATCGTGCTCGCCGGCACCAACACGCTGCTGTTCGCCTGCCGCGCCGTACAGCCCGGACACGTGCACGTAAGCGGGCAGAAAAAGGACATTCTCATCTCGGCATATCCCAGCAGAAAGAACAGCGTCGTTCTTGCTGCGATTCAGCGTTACCTCCCCGAATACAGGATGGCTCCTGACATTTTGATGGTTTCTTTGGACAATCTCAATTTCGATTGATGGTCACGTCTGCAATCTCGCGGGCGATGGCAGCGCCGGAGTTGATGGCGATGCCGACGTCAGCGGCAGAGAGGGCGGGGGAGTCGTTGATGCCGTCGCCGATCATCACGACGGTGTGGCCCTCGCTCTTGGCCTTCTGGACGAAAGCAGCCTTGTCCTCGGGCAGGACTTCGGCGAAGAACTGGTCCACGCCCACCTGCTTTGCGATGGCGGCGGCGGTGCGCTCGCTGTCACCGGTCATCATGACGGTGTTGGTGATGCCGAGGCCGCGCAGAGCGCGCAGCACGCGGGAAGCTTCCGGACGCAGCGGGTCGGCGATGCAGATGACGCCGGCCAGACGGCCCGAAGCGGCCAGATAGAGGTGAGAATACTCCGGCTCGAGGTTATCGAACTTCTCGCGCTCGTCCTCGGGGATGGTGCAGTGCTCGTCCTCAAAGACGAAGTGGTGGCTGCCGATGACGACCCGCTCACCGCTGACGCGGCTGGCGATGCCGTGGGCCACGATATACTCTACCTCCGAGTGCATCTCTTCGTGGGAGATGCCGCGCTCTTTGGCCTCCCGGACGACAGCATTGGCCATCGAGTGGGGGAAGTGCTCCTCGAGGCAGGCGGCCAGCTGCAAAACCTCGCTCTCGCTGCAGCCGGAGAAGGGGACGACCTTGACCACCTTGGGGGTAGCGCGGGTCAGGGTGCCGGTCTTGTCGAAGACGATGGTGTCGGCCTTGGACAGGGTCTCGAGGTACTTGCCGCCCTTGACGGTGATATGGCTTGCGCCGCACTCGCGCATGGCGGAAAGAACGGCCAGCGGCATGGAAAGCTTGAGGGCGCAGGAGAAATCGACCATCAGGCAGGAGATGGCGCGGGTGGCGTTCCGGGTCAGGGCGTAGGTGACGACGGTAGCACCGAGGCACCAGGGGACCAGACGGTCGGCCAGAGCCAGCGCACGGTTCTCGGTGCTGGACTTCAGCTTCTCGGATTCCTCGATCATGGCCACGATCTTGTCGTAGCGGTTCGCGCCGCCCTCGGCTCTGGTGGTTAGGA
>OHAJ01001225.1_pt1 | contig 19062 bp, 10 predicted proteins | sample 1577101 | NCBI WGS metagenome assembly OHAJ01 (sample SAMEA3541531, study PRJEB24748) | human gut metagenome | biome: human gut; feature: human-associated habitat; material: faeces | place: China | collected 2012
GCCAAGATCTTTGCTTCTGACTAGTCGCTTGCTTACGACAATAAGAAAACTATTTTTATCTACTATGACATGACGTTTTATACCTTTTACCTTTTTATTTCCATCAACGCTGTTCAAGGAAGCATTGTTTCCCCATTTGACACTTTGACTATTCATGATGCCTGCACTTGGTTCCATATTTTGACCTCGTTTCACATGTACATGTCCACGTAATTTCTCTAATAGCAAGTCAAAGTCCGACAAGGCTGCCCATTTGCGATAGTAGTAATAAACCAACTACCACTTAGGAAAGTCAAGAGGAAGCATACGCCATTGGCAACCGGTTTTCACTAAATAAAAAAATGGCATTCCAAATCATTCGTAAATCATATTTTCGCTTTCTTTCTTACAGGTTCAACACTTTTGTTATATATTGCCACTCTGTTTCCTTTAAATCAGTCTGATACATCTTTTTTTAATTTAGTCACTTCAAAGAAAGAAACTATCCAACTGATACGGAAACTTCGTTAAAAAAAATCAGCCATTTTTAAACAGGCTCTTAAAGTTCTGAAGAATAAAAAAACTATATTGAAAAGAAGGATGTCTCATTACCTATGTTGAATGGGTAATGATGGGAGTAACATCACTTCTTTTTATACTTACGATAAAAGTTGATTATATATTTGTTTTATTTCGATGTATACATTTATTTCTTTAATGAATGGTGTTTGTCAATTGGAAAGGCTTTTCCCGCCCATGCCTTCTGAGATGTCCATTCCTCGGCCGCATCACTCCAAAAAGGATGATCGGCAGGAAGACCCAAAGGCAGGAAAACGAGTGAAGTCATATACAGGCTACCATTATTAGTATAATAATTAGCTAGATCTGGCTGATGACCCGCAAAACCGAGTGTCAGAAATCCCTTATCATCAAAATTTCCATCTACTGAAAACATATTTCTCATAACTGCACTTAATGCGCTCCGGACCTGTCCGTTAGTCAGCCCTTCGGGAAGGCCATATTTCCAGGCAGCCAATGCCAACGATTGGAATGCTCCCATACGATAGACTACGGAACGCCCGAAAGCCGGGAAGGTACCTTCCGGAGAAATAAGACGTTCGATGAAGGTATTAAAACGTTGCATACGACTGATTGCCAGCTTATAACTGATTGGGGTAGGAAAACGGTTCTTGCTGCACGTTTCCAGTATCTCGACATACATGGGATGAATAACGAAAGAATTATAATAATCCAACGAAAATTCCGCTCCGTCGGAATACCATCCGTCACTAAGATACCATTCATTTATTTTATTAAGGCCGGTAGTCAAGGCATAACCGTCAGGTTCTTCACCGACGGAAAGCAAGAAAGCCTCTACCATGTCACGAAACAGTAACCAGTTATTATAGGCAGGACGGATGACACGCACCTTCTTAAAACATTCAATATAACGTTCTTTTGTCGTATCATCCAACTGTCCCCAAGTGGCCTTAGGAGCACGGATGAAACTTTCCGCAAGATAAGCGGCATCTACCAAAAGCTGCTGATGTCCTTTCCACAGCAAATAATCCGGACTCTGCGGGTCAACAGCATTTTGATAAGCCTTCAAAGCCCACTCACGTATTTGCTTGCGTTGCTTTCCTTCTGCCGTATCATCATCAGGCAGCTCCAGCCAGGGAGAAATGCCTGCCATGAGCCGACCGAATGCTTCCATATAAGCCACCCGCTTGTCTCTTCCGTCCCACGTAGGACTCAACTCCAGTTGCATATTCTTTTGCAACTCGCCTTTACTCATATTCTCCAGAACGGGTTGCGCTATTTTATAACATAAGTCAACCCACTGTGTTCTGTCGTTCACCGGTTGATTCTTTTTCTTATCAGCGGCATTTACACTCAGGAAACAAAAAGAAATAAGAGCTAATAAAACAATTCTCATTTTCATAATCATTCTTTTTAAATGGCAGTTTTTTCAATATCCGTTTTACGTTTCAAAGCTTCCAGATAATAATAATCCGCATAGTTCAACGGAACATCCACTTCGCTGTTATGAGGAATACTACCTACACTGTGCATCAGGATAAACCGTCCGTTTTCTCCCAATTTGGCAGTATAGCTCTCTGATGCAAGCGACTCCATTATTTTGTCGGCATACGCCCGGTAAGAAGCAGCGTCCGGCAGGTCATAAGTACTCATCTCATATAAGGCGGATGCTATGACAGAAGCCGAAGAAGCATCTCGCGGGGCAGCAGGAACATCAGGCGCGTCCATATCCCAATATGGAACAAGGTCCTCCGGCATATTCTTAAGATTTTTCATAAATTCGAAAGTCTTGATTGCCTGGTCAAGGTAAGTACGATTCTTTGTTTCTCTATAACATACGGTATATCCATAGATCGCCCATGCTTGTCCTCTAGACCAAACAGATTCATCGGAATAGCCTTGAGCAGTCTGGCGATGACGTACGGTTCCGTCCTCAATACTGTAATCAATAACGTGATAACAGCTTCCGTCCGGGCGGAATTGCTCTTTCAACGTACGGTCTGCGTGCATCACCGCTACGTTATAGAAAGTAGAATCACCGGAAAGTTTGGTTGCTTCAAACAACAATTCAAGATTCATCATGTTGTCTATAATCACAGGACATTCCCAGCCCCGTTTCGACTGCCAGCTATTTCCTTTCACATCCCAGCTTTGAATCACTTGAGGCTTTTCACGAAAACGGGTACAAAGAGATTTTGCTGCTTGGATCATTACCTCCTTATAACCGGGTTTATCAATCAGGCGCAAGCCATTGCCAAAGCTGCAATTAATGATAAAACCAATATCGTGATGCCAAGTAAGATTTTGTGCTTCGCTAATAGCCTCGGTATATTTCTGGGCAAGCGGAAGCAAAGCAGTGTCGCCTGTCAGTTCATACAAATACCATACACTGCCGGGAAAAAAGCCGCTCCGCCAGTCAGCGTATCCGCAATAATAGACACCACCCTTATTATTGAGCGTCACCGGATTCAGAAATCTGCCGCTACTTTCAATAGTATCAATTTCCAATCCAATTTGAGCGTGTGCGTTTTCAATAGCTTTTTCAACCCATGTTTGTTTCTCGACAGCTCTTTGGGTGCAAGATGTGGCTACCACAAGAGCAGTACATCCTGCAAGAATAGAGTTTTTCAATTTCATGATATAGATTCTTTATTATAAATGAATAATTTCCTTTTCTGAATGACCGAATACATATAATTGTATAAAATAATGAGAACACAAATATAAGTATTTTTTCTATCATCTAATTAAGATATTAATGTATGGCAAAATAGCACCATTTATTTTTATCTTATCTGACTAAATTGTCCTCAATAGTTGCATCTATTTTCCAAATCATCCAAATCAACGGGGAAAATATTGATTAATACAGATATAATTTTCATCTTTGCCTGCGACATAATAATCATACAACATCATGAAGAACATTAAAATACGCTTTTTTATTTTATGCCTTTGTCTGTCAGTAACAGGATATACATCCGCATCCGCCCGAACAGAAAAAGTAAAAACGGATATAGACTGGCCTGCTTTCATGCAAAAACAAGATTTGATCTGGGAAATACTGCCCGAATACTGGTATGAATCGGCTTATATGGGCAACGGTATGTTGGGACTTATGATTTATAAGGAACCGGGACAGAACTATATCCGGTTTGAAACCGGCAACTGCTCGGTACACGACCACAAAGCGGGATCGGACTTATTTGCCATTCCCCGACTGCTCACCGGGCACTTCGCCTTACATCCTGAAGGTACAATCGTAAATGGAACGATGCATCTTGACATCTGGAATGCCGAAACAAAAGCAGAGATAACCACCACAAAAGGAATCATCCGTCTGCACGCCTATGTACACGCCAATGATATGGTAATGCTGGTTCAGACTAACGCCACCGATGGAGAGAAAAACTTCCGTTGGGAATGGATACCTGCCTCCGCCCAAAGCCCGCGATATCTTTATGCAAAAGGAGAAGGAAAATGGATAAAGGTGCCTGAAGACTACTCTCTTAACCCGGCACCGGAGGTAAAACCGGAAGTATCCGTTCAGAAATTGCGGGCAGGAGGTGAAACAGCCGTTGCATGGAAAGAAACTCGAACTAAAAAAAATGAACGCACATACTGGATTACCGTAACTCATTCGTATCCCGAAGCCACGGCCGAAAAGGATGCCGCTCAAATTTTGGATAAGGCATTAGCAACAGGAACCGGAAAATTACAGAAACAACACCGTACCTGGTGGAATCATTACTATCCGAGCAGTTTCCTTACGTTACCGGATGGTATGAAAGAGAATTTCTATTGGATACAGATGTATAAGCTTGCCAGTGCCACGCGCGGCGACCGTGCACTAATAGACAACACCGGCCCATGGCTGACCGTCACTCCATGGCCCAATGCATGGTGGAACTTGAACGTACAACTGACCTATTGGGCACTCAATGCATCCAATCATCTCGATTTGGCAGCCTCTCTGGAGAATGCTATTTACAACAATATAGAAAACCTTAAGAAAAACGTACCGGAAGCCTATCGCAAAGACGCATTGGCAATAGGACGCTCGTCAAATCTGGTATGCGAATCCGGCGAAATCGGAATCCCCGGTGTGGACAAAGCAGCGGAAGTCGGGCTTTTGCCTTGGGTATGCCATAGCTTATGGTTGATTTATCGCCACAAAATGGATGACGAGCTATTACGCAACAAACTCTTTCCTGTACTTAAACAAGCTATCAACTACTACCTGCACTTTACCTACAAAGGAAAAGACGGCAAGATACATCTGCCCCAAACATATTCTCCGGAATATGGCAGTGCGGAAGATTGTAACTTCGACCTGGCATTATTATCTTGGGGTTGCCGGACATTACTTGAGATTACCGGCCGGCTGAACATAGACGATCCGCTTATCCCGCGTTGGAGAACGACTTTGGAGGAACTTACACCGTTCCCCACAGACCCGGCCAACGGGCTTATGATAGGACGGGATGTTCCTTATGCTTTCTCGCACCGCCACTATTCGCATCTATTGGCTGCCTATCCTCTATATCTTATCAATAAGGAAAATCCCGAAGAATACGACCTCATAGAGAAATCACTCCTCTATTGGCAAGGCAAATCCGGGGCACATCAGGGATATTCATGTACGGGAGCATCCTCTATATCATCCGCTTTGGGTAAAGGCAATGAAGCGCTTACATACCTTGACAAGTTGTTTACTAAATTCTTATCTGTCAATACACTTTATCGTGAATCGGGCCCGGTCATAGAAACACCATTATCTGCCGCCCAGTCTATCCATGATATGTTGCTTCAAAGTTGGGGAGGAAAGCTGCGCATCTTCCCTGCCGTTCCCGACAGTTGGAAAGACATTGCTTATAAAGACTTCCGTGCTGAAGGTGCTTTTCTTATCACTGCCAGCCGGAAAAACGGTAAGACTGAGTTTATCACTATCAAAAGCCTTGCAGGCGAACCTTGCATTGTAGTGACTGACATATCTTCACCTGTCTTCAAAGGAAAACGCCAATTTGAGGCCACAGCTTTATCCGAATCTATGTACAAAATAGATTTACAGAAAGGCGAAGAAGTAATCATTTACTCCAAAGGTACTCAGCCGGACTTCACCATTCGTCCTGTGAATAATAGCAGAACGAATTGTTTCGGAAAAAAGAAACAGTCCTGAATCAGTCTGCCTGTTTCTTTTCTTTCCGGTAATTCTGAGGTGTACATCCGACTGGTTTTTGAAGCAACGGCTGAAATATACGGGCGCATTGAACCCACTACGGTCACTAACCTCTGCAATGGGAAGATCAGGGTATTGCTTCAATAAAGTGGCTGCGTGCTTCAGGCGGTAATTTAGCAAGAAGTTATTGGGTGTCATGCCGGTTAATGCTTTGAACTTAGTATAAAGCAATGACCGACCGACACCTACTTCTTTACAAAGAGCCGGAATATCAAATTCCGTATCGTCAATATGTTGCTCAATCACCTGTGAAGCCCGTTTCAACAGATCTTTGTCCAAAGGATTTATGCTGGCCAAATCAATCTCGGACATCGGTTTCTTATCAAATTGATGTTGCATCAGCAAGCGGCTGCGTATCAGATTATTGGCACGTGCCAGTAACAACTGTGCATGAAAAGGTTTCGTGATATAATCATCGGCACCACGGCTGAGTCCCTCAATGTTCTGCTCGGTAGAGTTGAGTGCAGTCAACAGAATTACAGGTATATGACATAAATCTATATTATTCTTAATTTGCAGACACATTTCTGTTCCGGTCATCTCAGGCATCATGACGTCACTGATAACTAAATCAGGAGAGTTCTCATAAATCTGACTGAGTCCTTCTTTCCCGTCATGGGCACAAATGATCTTATAGAAAGGCTCGAAAAGCTCTTTCAGCACTTGGAGCAACTCATCATTGTCTTCCACAAGAAGCACCGTATGAGTCTTGTTTTCCGTATCTTTAGTCTCAATAAGTTCTATGGGCGAATTCCCCTCATCTACAAATACAGGCATTGAATCGGGGATAATATCACTTTCAGAATCCTGAGTATAAAATTGTACATTCTTATCGTTCAGGAATACATCTTTCCGGCGGGGCAGCCGCACTGTAAATGTACTACCTTCACCAACAACACTTTTCACTGTTATCTCTCCATGATGTTTTTCCACAATTGTTCTGGTCAATGCCAATCCGATACCGGTTCCGCTAAACAGGCTTCCTTTCTTTTCTTGATTGTCAGCCTGAAAGAATCGTGCAAATATTTTATCTTTATCTTGTTCAGAAATACCGATACCGGTATCCGTTATATTAATTTTTATATCACTATTCGTTATCTCTCCCGACAGAATAATATTCCCTTTGTCGGAGGTATACTTAAAGGCATTGGACAAAAGATTGAAGAATACTTTCTCCATTAATTGCGGTTCAAACCAACATAAGACAGACAATTCCGGTAATTTGAATTCATAATTTATATTCCTTTGCTGTGCATAATCGACAAAAGAAAGATAGATTTCCTTCAAAAATACAATTATATCCTGTTGCTTTATTTGTATCGTTCCATAATTCTGTTCCAATTTCCTGAATTCAAGCAACTCAGAGATCAACTTATTCATTTGTTGCGCATTTTTCCTAATCTTCGTTATCTGATTGTATATAGAAGGATTCAATGAATATTTTTGTAATAGGATATCAATATGACTGATAATCAGAGTTAGAGGTGTTCGGAACTCATGGCTCACATTTGTAAAGAAAACTAGTTTTTCCTGGTTAAGCTGCTTTATCTGTTGTTTCTCAAAACGTTCCTTTTCCAAAGAAAGAGCCAATGTGCGTTTTGCTATTTTACTATATACATAATAGAAAACGCACGCAATGAAAGCTGTCACATAGATTATCCATGCCCACCACGTATCATACCACGGAGAGGCAATGACAAGCTGCATCGTTATTTCCTCCAAACTTTGCCCGCTCTTTTCATTTATCGAAGCCACATGCAACGTATATTTTCCCGGATCCAGATTAGTGTAATACAATTCCGTCTGTTTAGTCTTAATCCAATTCTTGTCCAAACCTTCAAGCTTATATTGAAACCATTTTTCCGATAATTGTTGTCCGTAATCGGACAAAGCAAAATGAATAATCAGATTATTCTGATCATAATTAAGTTTAAGTTCACGAGTGTACGGAAGCGACTGAGACAATATCCCTGTATCATCTCCCGGAATAATCGTCTTATTATCGACCCAAAGTTCTGAAAAGTAAAAGTTAGAATTCTCATTAGCAGTACCGGTTTTGTTAAACTCATTTTCTGAGAATACGGTTACTCCTTTTGTATCTCCAATGTAAATACTTCCCTCTCCGGATACCAAAATTCCACATCCGTTGATAATATGAGTCGAGGGAAAGTTTCTCATCAAATCAATCGTTGTGAAAGTGCCCTCGGAAGGAACAAAGCAGGTGACTCCCTTATCACCTGTTATCAGAATCTTTCCATCCTGGGTCCGGCAAAGATTATAGCAGAAATCACCCGGCAACTGATTGTTTCGGGAAGTATAATGAGCCATGTTACGCGTCTGCCTATCATAAAAAAAGAGCCCCATTCCTAACGTACCGATATAGACACCATCGGAGGTGGCAAGCACACGGGTAGGAGTTGCTTTACTATCTCCTTCTGCCAATGGAACATAGACTATAGACTCGGGATGTTCTACATGAGTACACAAAACATTTTTCCAACCCACCATATACAAATTACCTTCCGCATCAATATCGAAATGCTCATAAAATGCAAAAGGAATGTTGATCCTATGGAATTTCTGTGTCTGAGTATCCAACCGAAAAAAGCCATTATGGGCAGATATATATATTTGATCTTTCCATATCTTCACATGATAAACAATTTCATCAGGCATATCGGAAGAGTGACTCTCTTCTTTCCAATAATTATAAAAACGACCTGTATTCAAGTCATAACGTGACAAACCACCCAAATAGGTTCCTATATACAGACAATTCTTCTTTTCATCATAACAAATACTTTTCACATTATTATGAGAAATAGAGTTTTTTCCACCGGCTGTAAACTGCTGAAGAGTATTCCATTTCTTATCTACACAAGTGATACCGCCCCCATCTGTACTAAGCCATAAATGCTCATTCTTATCAATAACAATTTCTCCGATATAAGAATAATATGAGTTTATCTTTCTCCCATAGTCATAATGTACAAAAGTATCATGTTGAGGGCTGAAATAATTAACTCCTCCATAGTAACTACCTACCCAGATAGTTCCGGCAACATCTTTATACAATGCAAAGATAGAGGGATGATTCAGCCCGCCCACATATTGGGGAATTTGAATGAGAGAATACTGTTTGTTACCAATACTGTAACGATGAAGTCCGTCAAAAGTACCGAACCATATATTTCCCTCGTTATCTTCTACAAAATCACGAATCTGTTCGCTACTGATACCTTCCGAAGTTCCCGGCAAATAAGGAACTTTCGACAATTGTTGTTTGTCGTTCATCCGATATAATCCATGCATGCGGGTACCAATCCATAGCTCTTTTTGAGAACTTTCAAATATGCGATAAATCTCCACCCCTTCCAATAGTTGCTTTTGCTGATATGTACGGCGATCAATCAGATAAACTCCGTTATATGTCCCGATACCAATCTGATCGTCCATCATGGTCAGGCAACAAATACGTGAAGTGATATTCGTTTTTAATACAAAAGTTGGTTCTTTATCTGCTTTCAAACAAAATAAAGAATCATGTTTCATATACCACACTTGTCCTTCGGACGAAGTAAGCGCGGTGATAATACTTTCATTCGTGAGTCGGGAGAATTTCTCTGTTTGTATGTCATATTTGATTAAATTCTTATCAATTAAGAAATATAGATTATCCAAGCTGTCACCAACGATAAACGAAACTTCATTGCCCAACCAGACCGGTGGTTCTTCACCTACAGATTTTATCCAGCCTTTGAATATTCTTACACGGTTTCCATCATATTGGCTTATTCCTTCCTTTGTTCCAAACCACATTCTGCCCAACCTATCCTGATAAATAGCCATTACAGAGGGCTGTGTTAAACCTTCCGACAAACCAATATGTTTGAAATATTCAGCATATAATGGCAAAACAAAGAAAAAAGAAATAAACAACAGTAATAAATGACGTAACTTCATATTATTTTTTATTTGGTGTTGTTCTGTTAATCACAAATTAATCGCTTAAATATACTAACAATTTGCAATATTCGAAAAAATACTGGACATAAACAACATTTTTATAGGCGAATCAATCTATAATCCTGCCTTTACGATTCTAACAAAGGTTTTCTTCACTTATGTCAGATATAATAAAAAAGGTTGCAAATTTTATAGAAATTCACAACCTTTACTCTCAATTTTATAAGTATCAGAAATATTCTACTTTTAGCACATAAACAGGAAAAGAGTCTTTAGCAGAACGATGTATATTACTTATTTTTAACCCGTCATCATCCAATTCCCAGTCTACCTTCTTATGATTCTCCAATAATGTAACTTTCCTGATTTTATCCTTTTCCGAAGAAAAGGAACGCAATGTATAAGAAGCTTTAGTAACATGACGTACGATAATATATACACTTTTACCTCTCATGGTGAAGCGGACATCAGGTACAATATCTTTAGGAGTTCCATCATATACTGCATCGTGAAAAGGTTTCTGTTCAGTATCTTCTACTCTATTTACCGTAAAATCTTCTCCAAAGATACGCCAGGGAGTTGTTCCATAAATAGCCTCGCCATTACTCTTCAGCCACTTATGAAAAGTTTTCAATATTATATCCGTTTGCTCCGGAAAACATCCTGCTTGGTCTGGTCCCACATTCAACAATAAATTTCCACCTTTACTGACAATGTCTACAAAATTTCTGATTAATATATCCGGCTTTTTATAAACAGTATCATAACGATTGTACCCCCAGTTCTTACCCATCGTCAGGCAAGCCTCCCAAGGTTTGTTATTTATGCTGTTAGAAAGTTTCTGTTCGATAATTGAATAGTCTCCTAATCCGTTCCCAATGCGACTATTGATTAAACACCCCGGTTGCAACGAATGAATTAATTCACGTAATTCCTTACTCTGTTGCCTGGTAACCAGTTCAGGCGTATCGAACCAGATAACTGCTATTTCACCGTAATTCGTAAGTAATTCTTTTAATTGTGGTTTTACTTTGCGTTCAATATAAGCCGGTAACTGCTTACTATCTTCATCCGGATAATCCCAAGTATTGCTACGGCCTGCTTTTACAGGCCAGTTAGTAGGAACATCCGGATCTTCCCAATCACGTCCTAATGAATAATAAAGTCCCAGCTTGATTCCCTCTTTTTTGCAAGCTTCCGCCAGTTCTTTTAAAGGATCTTTGGCAAAAGGAGTACACTTCACTATGTTATAATCACTGCAAGCTGAATTATACATGGCAAATCCGTCATGATGTTTAGTCGTATATACCAAATATTTCATTCCTGCGTGCTTGGCAGCCCGTACCCATTTCTTCGCATCAAATTTTACCGGATTAAAATCTTTGGCTATTGTTGCATATTCTTTTAACGGAATACGCTCATAAAGCATAAAGTGTTCGCCACCTTCGGTTGGATGGCCTTTCCATTCACCGGCTGTCTGAGAATATAATCCCCAATGTATAAACAAACCGAATTTTGCATCTTTGAACCAATGCAAATTGTCTTCGGTAGTAGCCATAGAATAATTGGATATAACTGTCAAAAGAACAATTACTATAAAAATTCTTTTCATACAAAACTTATTTTATACAACCATTAATGCCAACGTAAAGAACTTAATCCCAATTTCAAAGAAACATCCGGATTACGTTTATAATAATCTAATACCTCTTTAAGTTCCTCATCTATTTCGTACAATTCATCGATCACATATAAAGTTCCCGAAGGATTGTAAGCTTTATTGTAATCCGAACGTTTCTTATCGGGTTCATATTCTGTACCTACAAATTCAAGGTGAGTATATTTCTTGGAATCCAACAGAAAAGGTTTCCAGAAAACCACACTATTCCGGATAGAAGCTCCCCAATGTACATCCTTCTTATAGAAAGCTTCAGCAGCTTCATAACCTTCATACATCGCCTTCAAATGACAAAGACGAGCGAAGAACAATAAATCATAAGCATGATAAGCAAAAGCATCACGACCGAGTAAATCCGTAGTCGTTCCGTTAGGAAACAGGTTACCCTTCACCCAATCGTCATATGAGGAACGGAATTTATCGACTATAGCCTCATCTTCCAATACCGTGCCGAACAGATAAAATTGATATAACAGACAAGTACCCCAGTTATTGACCCTCAAGTCATTATCTTTAATAAATACCTCCGCCCTCTTACGTAGCCAGGTATCAATCAATTCCCGGTCAGACTGGCCGATTACTTTACGAATCAACGAATAACCTTCGACAGCAATATTATATGATTCTTCATGAATATTTCTTTTCGACAAGGCAACATTGATTTCAGACCATGCTTTCAGATATTCAACCGCTTTATTCAGATACGTCCTATCCTGTGTAAAAGCATACGCGAGACATAATTGATGAATAGCTTTCATTTCATTACTAATGTCTATCTTATCCGGATTTTCATCAATAGATTTAACCGGAGTCGTTTTCCGGTTACTCTCTACAATATTTTTAGCGGGAGTTTCTATCTGTTTGATATACCAATTCATCGGAAAAGCGGTATTATCAGCCTTCTCCAATGCTGTTTTCACTTTATCATAGTTTTCACGTGTGAGCACGACATTCGGAAACATTTTATCCACGTCCGAGGTTTGAGCCTTTACACAAGACATCCCCCATAATAACATACATATTAGAAAACATTTTCCTTTCATCCTTTTCCTCTCCTTCCGTTCTTATAAAATTTCAATATCATCTATGTAACATTTATACTTATTTCCCTCGGCCAAAGTGACTCCCGAACTATACGTCGGCAGAATGACTATACCTGCTATACCATTCTTCAACTGTGTAGCGGCAGCACTGTATTCTCTTTTACTAAAAGCAAACGTATATGTTTTCCATGCTCCTTCTTCTTTGAAATCAACCAACGAATTGGTTAATATAACTCCTTCTTCCTGCTCGTAATCATTCACCGAATTAAACCTTCCTATCAGTTTAACTCCTAATTGTTGAGATACTGCTTTGGAAGTACCCTTCCACGTTTCTTTTCCTATCACATTGGCAGGTTGATAAATTCGGAAACGGATTCCTCTTAGTTCATCAATATCTACTGTTTCGGAAAAACGGAATTTCAAACCGTAATTCCGGGCTTCCATCGAAGTATATTCCAGCACTTTGGAGGAAGTGTTTTCTTCACTTTGAACCGGATTATCTATCACTATATGGGAATATGCCCAACGCGGATAATAATCGTCTATCTTACTACTGCCTGAATTGCCATAACGAAAGAAATAGGGGGTTGTATCATACGTTTCAAAGTCGGCGAATAAAGTTCCTTTATCGGGAAGAGGATCTTCTTTATCATCTTTCCCTTCGTTAGAATCAACCGCAGGATCATCGCTTGAACAGGATATAAAAAGTCCCCATAATATAATGAAAAATACATTGTAGCTATATTTCATAATTTACCTTAGATTTTAGTTAATGCCGGAAATTCATGTTTTAAATATAATGAGGGTGCCTTTCCTCGAATGAACTGACACCCTCATCGGTATATACTCGTTATCTCATTCCAAATTTACCACCCTGTGTTCTGTACCAGTTTATGGTTTTTGAAAAGTTCGGTATTCGAAATCGGATAGAAATACATTTTATCCTGAATATTGTAAGTGGCATGCAAAGCTTTCGTATATTGAATAGTACCGTCAGTTTGCTTAACTACTTTCACTTTATAAATATTCTGCATATCATCTAATTCTTTCCAGCGACGAAGATCCCAGAAACGTTGTCCCTCGAATGCAAATTCTACACGGCGTTCGTTTTTCAATCGTTTCAAAAAGGCATCTTTACTCATGTCGGCAGGATACGCCGGCATTTTCACATCTCCACGATTACGTACTTGGTTAACTGCATCGCGTGCACTCAGGCTATAAGAACCTGTGTAGTCAGGATCACCATAAGCATTTACCATTGCTTCTGCATAGTTCAACAGAATTTCTGCATAACGGAACAAGATCCAGTTATGCTGCTGGCTGGTAGTAGTTTCACCCGGTTCAAAAGTGACACTGTTATTCACATATTTTCTCAAGTAATATCCGGTAGTCGTGGCATTTTTTATAGGCTGACCGTTCTTACCTCCTTCAAACACTTCTACCGGGGTCGTTTTAGGCCATGCCATACCATTATATACTACGGTCATTCCCAGACGCGGGTCACGATTCGCATACGGGTCTTTAGCCATTTCTGCATTACTCCAGTCAAAAGCTGTACCATCTGTCATTTCATAAGCACTTACCAAGTTTTCTGTCGGACAAGTGGTAGTAGAGCCTTTAGTAACTCCCATCGGAAAGTTTGCAGACTCAAAACTTGTACTTGCTCCCGTGGGACGGCACATGATGACTTCTTTACTTTGGTTATTGGTAGCACCGTACAAATTAGAATATTTCGGGTCCAGACTATATCCTAAAGTACCGGCCTGACTGATAAGATCGTATGCTGCCTGAGCGGCATTTTTCCATTTCTGCGTATCATCGGCAGAATACAAAGGGCTGGCAAGATACAGAGATGCACGAGACTTCAATGCAAGAGCCATACCTTTAGTAGCACGTTGCAAGTTACCTTCTCCACCAGGCATATTGTTATAATTAACAGGCAATTTGTCATTAGCCAGATCAGTACATTCACTGATGATGAAGTTCAGGATAGTAACTGCATCCGAAGGTTCTGCTTCGTTGGCTTTTTCCTGTGTCAGTGTCTTCGTTATCAGAGGTATATTCTGATAACGTTTCACCAACTCAAAGTAATAGAATGCACGCAGAAAGCGAACTTCATGCTCATAATTCAGGTAACTTTTATAATCATCAGCAAAACCGTCGGAATATTTCCATTCATCGAACGTCAGTCCGACACAGTTCTCAAGATAGAAGTTAGCATCATGAATAGCGTTGTAGTAAGTACCGAATACGTCATTGACCGTATAATTGGCTGACCACGTACCATTGACAAAACGTTGGATAGCAGATGATTCGTAAACATGGATAGCATCATCCGTAGCTGCGTCTTGCATAGCTCCCGATGTATTACAGAAGTCATGCGGCAAATAACTATATACCTGTGTAGCCAGTTGTTTCACACGGTCCATGTTATCCAGAATTTGTTGCTTTGAATAATAATCTGTTTCGCTGCAATCCATAAAATCACAAGCTGTGTACAGAGGAGCGGATGTAACCGCAAGCAACAAGGCAATATGTTTGATTTTAAAATACTTCATGTTCATTTTACTTTTTAGAATGATAAGTTAACACCAAAAGTATACTGAGTCATGGTCGGATGATTTGTTCCGATATTTTCAGGATCTAATACTTTAATCTTATCTACACAGAAAAGGTCGTGACCGCGCGCAAAGACTTTGGCACCTTTGATGAATTTACTCTTCTTCATCATTTCCTGTGAGAAATTATAATAAAGTTCCAATGTACGCAATTTCATATAAGACGCATCAGCCACCCACAAGGAGTTAGTCGTATAGTTATTGGCGGAACCTTCTGAAGTCAGACGCGGATATTTAGCATTCGGAGTATCCGGAGTCCAACGATTGTTATAATATTCGGTGGAAATAGTACTGTTACTAATCAAAGGCCAATACACACTTGAAGTGTTCAAAAGACGGCTCTGATTTCCCGTTCCTTGGAACAAAGCATAGATACCGAAACCTTTATATTCCAGATTCAAGTCGAATGAGTAATAGATTTCCGGCATAGCACTGTATCCTAAAGCTACCTGGTCATAAGCGTCAACAACTCCGTCATTGTTCTGGTCTTTATACTTCAAATCACCCGGACGAACATCTGAAAGGTTTTGTTTAACACCGCGGTTATCAATCTCTTCCTGACTCTGGTAAATACCTTCCACTTCATAACCGAAGAACTGTCCCAAACGCTTGCCTGTACGTTTCAAGTAGTCATGAGGGCGATATTCTTCGTTCTGGTTAATAATCTTGTTACGGTTGAAAGTCAGCATACCGCCAATTTGATAATTAAAATCACCGATTTTATCCGCCCAGCGTACGCTTGTTTCTACTCCATAACTATTCACAACTCCATTATTGATATTGGGAGCTGTCAAACCAAATATAGAAGACACGGCATTATCTCCGCTTACTAAAATATCCGTGCGGTGATCGTAAAAACCGTCAATAGTAACAGATAACTTGTTGAAAGCTATGAAATCGAATCCTACATTCAATTTGTGAGACTTCTCATAGGTCATGTCAGTGATACCCAGTTGAGTAATTTTCATACCACTGATGCTTGCCGGATTTTTTCCGAAATAATAACTTCCCCCTGTACCATACACATCAAGATAAAGGTCAGTACCATAATCAGCACGTCCGGAAATACCGTAGGAAGCACGAAGTTTCAACAGGTTTAACCAGTCGCTTTTCAAGGCAGCTTCTTCCGACATAATCCATGCGGCACCTACCGACGGAAAGATTCCCCATCTATGTCCCGGTTCCAGAATGCTGGCGGCAGAACCGGATAAAGATGCGTCCAGTACATAACGATGGTCATATACATAATGGGCCTGTGCCACTACATCCATAAATGCCTTCGAGTTGTTCTGACCTTTGGCATTTGTTTTATCCATATTGTATTGCAGAGTTGCAACCAGACTATGCTTATTCCAGTCCTTAGCATAGTTGGCATAGGCCCCAAAATTGAAATGATTGACCGAAGATCCTACACTTTTACTGAATGAAAGAGTACCTTCATTACGTAAAGTATTATAAGTAGTTTCTCCGGTTTCCCAATTCATCGTTGCTTGTTCATATCCGAAGTTCATGGTATTGTTGTCCCAATAAGAAGCACTGTTGTCCAAACCTACCTGAAAGCCTACTGATAATCCTTTCACAAGAGCACTCAAATCTTGATTCAATTTCATATCAGCATACATATTACGGGTTTGAGAGCGAGCATAGCCTCTACCGGAAATACTTGCAATCGGATTGTTGGAATATACAGTTGTACCACCCCATACATTGCGAGACGTTTTTACAGGAAATGCTCCAGAAGGAACTTGATACAATGCACTGAAAATGTTCGATGTCGTTTCTCCCGGACGGTTATGTTCGGAGAAATTTCCAAACAGGTTCAGCTGTACGGTAGTTGTAGGACTGACAGTAATATCCAAATTGGTACGAATATTCAGTTTTGAGTATTTGAACTGAGTGGAGTAACCGTCATTATCACTTGTCGGTTCCAATATACCATTATCATTCAAATAATTCAACTGAGTGAAATAACGTACAAATTCTCCACCACCTCTTGCCGAGAAGGTTACATTGTTCCCATAGCTATGATCTCGTAATGCTTCGTCCCACCAATCTACATTCGGATATACATCCGGATTACTTTGAGTTCTGAAAGCTTCCAGTTCTTTAGCCGAATAACGTGCCGACAATCCATCGTTGGTCAATCCTTCATTCAAAGCTTTGGCATAAGTATATCCATCAACAAATTCCGGCAGACGTTGTGGGGTAGCCATATTGAATTGATAAGAGAAATTAATCTCCGGCTTACCCATCCTTCCACGTTTCGTTTTCACCAAGATAACACCATTGGCACCTTTCATTCCGTAAAGAGCCGTAGAAGCTGCATCTTTTAAAACAGTGACAGACTCTATTTCATCAGCACTTATTTGATCCAGTGAACGTTCAAAACCGTCTACCAACACTAATGGAGTAGTAGAACTGCTGGTTCCATATCCGCGTACTCTCAATGTTGCAGCGTCATCCCAGGCATTACCGGAATTTTGCAACACTTGCAATCCGGGAATCAAGCCATAAAGCATATTAGAGTTATTGATGCTTTTCTTATGCGAAAGTTCCTCCTCACTTGCTACTGCAGTTGCCGTAGTCGATTCTTTCAGATTGAAAGAAATGCCGCGTCCATACTCTATAGCCACTTTACTTTTGCGTGCAAACAAGCTAAGTGCCAAGACCAGCGAAGACAATGTGGTAGTAGATGGAAATATAACCACCAGCCGTGGTCTGGGAACAGCTGTAGACTTCGCACTTTCTCTGATTTCACAGCTTGAAAATGACGAAAAAGCAAAAGAAATCGCAGAATCAGTAGTATATACCCGCTAAATCGTCCTCAAACCCTTATTTTTATGCGAAAAAACACTAGCACTTTTGGATTTTTTGTGCTATACTGCTACAATGACTGTAAATATATAATTGAGTTATAGAGAGGTCTCCCGCTTCTGCAACAGTGGGAGCGGAGCTTAGACTTAAATATATAGAAATAGGTAAAAACTGTGAATGATATAACGCAGCTGAAAAACCAGTCGCAATCATAACCTGAAAATTAAGGAGGAACATGTAACATGAGTTTACAGGTGGAAAAGTTAGAGAAGAACATGGCGAAGCTGACAATCGAGGCTTCCGCAGAAGAGTTTGAGGCTGCTGTTGAGAAAGCATATCAGAAAGCAAAGAAAAGTATCTCTCTTCCAGGATTCCGCAAGGGCAAAGCACCGCGAAGAATGATCGAGAAAATGTATGGTACAGGTGTTTTCTATGAAGATGCAGCAAACGAGCTGATCCCGGATGCATACAGCAAAGCACTGAGCGAGTGTGAGGAGCAGATCGTATCTCAGCCGAAGATTGATGTGGTTCAGATCGAGTCCGGCAAACCATTTATTTTTACTGCTGAAGTAGCTCTGAAACCTGAAGTAACTCTGGGTGAGTATAAAGGAGTAGAAGTTGAAAAAGCACCGGTTGAAGTAACGGATGCTGAGATCGACGCAGAAGTTGACAAACAGAGAGAGCAGAATGCAAGAACCATCGATATCGATGATAGAGCAGTTGAAAAGGGCGATATGATCAAATTAGATTTTGACGGTTCTGTTGACGGCGTTCCGTTCGACGGCGGCAAAGCAGAAAACTATGACCTGACTGTTGGTTCCGGAAGCTTTATCCCGGGATTTGAAGATCAGCTGGTAGGTGTCAAGATCGGTGAAGAGGTAGACGTTAAGGTTACTTTCCCGGAAGATTACCATGCAAAAGATCTGGCAGGAAAAGATGCAGTTTTCAAATGCAAAGTAAATGAAATCCACGTAAAAGAAGTTCCGGAAGCAGATGATGATTTCGCACAGGATATTTCTGAATTTGATACACTGGCTGAGTACAAAGAAGACATCAAGAAAAATCTGATGGAGCAGAAAGAAAAAGAAGCAAAAGCTGCAAAAGAGGCAGCTGTTGTTGCTAAAGTCGTTGAAAATGCAACCATGGAAATTCCGGATGCAATGGTAGATACACAGGTTCGCAACA
>OHAJ01001227.1_pt1 | contig 19019 bp, 18 predicted proteins | sample 1577101 | NCBI WGS metagenome assembly OHAJ01 (sample SAMEA3541531, study PRJEB24748) | human gut metagenome | biome: human gut; feature: human-associated habitat; material: faeces | place: China | collected 2012
AACGTTTGAAAATGGATTTCATTGCATTAACTGTTTAATAAAACATACTTACTTAATATATTATAATACTATTTACTCATGAAACTATTAATGATTGCTTGGGGATATGTCCCATATTCTTTTTCAGAAGGGTTATGTAATGCAAAATTAAACTATGCCCTTGATGAGAAGGGAATAGAAGTAACTACAATATCAAGAGTGGATACAGGAAACACTTATGACAAATCCTGGACATCACCCTGGGATAAATTAAAAGAAAACACTATCTTAATTGATTATCCTCGAGGCAACTTTTTGACAAGAAGTTGTGATATTATTTATTCTTCCATTGTCATGGATGTCTATAATGAAAGAGGAATAAGATGGGCACGACGAGTATATCAGAAGGCTTTAAGCTTACTCAAAGAAGAACATTTTGATGCCATACTTACACGCTCACCTAATGATATATCACATATTATAGGCTATAAATTAAAAAAGAAAACAGGCATAAAATGGATTGCGAATTGGAATGATCCGGCAGATCCAATATGGCCGGCAGAGTACAGTCACAATTATCCGGAAAAGAAACAACAGAAAAAAATTATGGAAACATGGAAGCTGTTGTCATTTGCGGATATAAATACTTTCCCTTCAGATACATTAAGGCAACATTTCTTAAGTAATTTTCCCGGATTAGAAGGGCTTCGTACTGAAGTAATACCACACATATCTCTTACAGAATCTTTATGGCCCAAAATTAAATTTAAAAATAATTCTTCTAAAATTCGTTTAATTCATTCTGGGAATTTATCTCAGGAACGGAATCCGGAAAATTTATTTATAGCGCTAAATAAACTTAGAAACGAAGGTTTCTTAAATATTGAATTTCATATTATGGGCCACTTTAATGATTTTGTTAAATCATTAATAGAGAAATACAATCTTAAATCCATAGTAAAAAGTATAGGCAGTTTTGGATACTTAGAATCTGTTGCTAAACTTCAAGAATATGATATATTGGTTCTTATTGAAGCAAAGCTTGAAAAAGGCATATTTTTTGCAAGCAAGATAACAGATTATGCTCAATCCGGCTTACCGATTCTCGCTATTTCACCAACTAATGGTTTTGCAAAAGATATGATTACAAAATACAAGGCTGGAATTGTTACAGATAATCTATCAATTGACTCCATTTATGAAGGTATTAAGACATTAATAACAGATAACAACAGAATTTACAACTATAACTCTTCAAAACTTTCAGAGCAATTTAAATCTGATAATATAGTAAAAAAATATATATCTTTAATTGAGGATAAAGAATAACTATAAAATCAATGGGTACCTATAAAGGGCTTGATATAGCCAAGTTATTATTCGCCCTATGTGTGGTTACCATACATATACAGGTGTTATGAATATTCCCTACCAATCGTTTGGCTTTTAAAACTTGCAGTACCGTTTTTCTTTATATCAACAGGATTTCTTATACGAGAAAAAACTCTTGAACTAAATAATATACCCTGATTTTTGATAAAAAAAGACTTCACATATCACATTATTATTTATAATTTGGATACTTGTTTTTAAGTCGATTTCGGAGCGGAACAAAGGAAATCATATTTATATTCTACTGAGGAACAAGTTAAAAGCGGTCAAAAAGAACAAGTTCTATTGTTCGAGATAGTAACTACTTCTTCATATATCGATTAATTTTTAGCAACTACCTATAAATATAAAGTCTGATGATTAAACTTCGACTCAAGAATTTTGGCCCGATTATAGACTCCGGTGAATTATCGATTTCTACGATCAGTATGTTTATTGGCCCGCAGGGATCAGGCAAAAGTTCGGTACTTAAAGTTCTTTCACTTTGCAGCTGGCTGGAAAAAATCATCATGACGGGTCGTCCGAAAGCCCATTACGACTATACTCATTACAACCGTTTTATAAGAGAACTCAAAAACTATTATCGTCTCAACGATAATTATTTCTCTGATGATACGGAAATCTTATATGAATCTGATTTTATCTTGCTCCGTCAGATTGGCTATAAGCGCAATGCAACAATAACGATCAAAAATAATTTACTTTTAAAACGCCATAATTCCACACTCTCTTTTATACCGTCTGAAAGGAATCTTGTATCGGCTGTCAAAAATGTGGAGCGTACATATCGCGTCTCGGACTTCGATGTTCTGTATGATTTCATTTACGAATGGAGTAAAGTCCGTGACAAATTCACCCGCACCACACCTCTTCATCTCGGATCTATCAGAAACGCGACATATTATTACGATACAAAAAACGGAGGCGACATGATACATCTTGAAGACTCCGATAAAACTTTCAGCACTTTTTATGCATCAAGTGGCCTGCAATCCGCTTTACCGGTTGAAGCATTATTGACATATAAATGTTCAGCAATAGGCACACAGGCACCAGTGAGTGTTGAACAATACGAGATTATTGAAAAACTTTCTGCTACCATAGCAAGAGGAAATCCCGAAACAGCAAGAAAGATTGCGGATAATCTACAAAACTATCACGCAGCCAAACTGTTTATTGAGGAGCCGGAACAGAATCTGTTCCCTGAATCCCAGTGGCAACTTGCACGCAAAGTCGTCAGGCTGATAAGTTCGGCACGATCCTCGTCTGAAAACAATGATTCGTTTGCTGTACTCACTACTCACAGTCCTTATGTATTAAACTGCCTGAGTATTCTTACACTGGCATCCAAAGCTTATAGCAGAGACCCGCAAGCCACGACTGAAATCATCGATCCTCAATTAATTCTACCAGAAGGGGAAATAAAGGGATGGTTCATTAATCAGGGACGGGTGGAAAGCATTCTTGATCAGGATCTTTCAATGCTTCTGGGAGACCAACTCGACGGTGTATCTGATATTTCGGAAGATCTTATCTCTCAACTAACAGACATCCTCTATCGCTGAGATTCGCGATCTCGGGGAATATCTCGAAAACAAAGGTTATGCCCGAACAACCCTGGAAAAAACGCGGAACTGTTTCCTGTGGCGAGAAAGGGAAAATATATATTGCTCAGATGGGAGTTAACACTGTTTGTTGCGTACATAGAGTCGATGGAGTCATAATTGGCTCTAAACAGCCTGAATGTGACTATCTTATGCTGGTAAGAGACGAGAATGACAAACCTGTCGGAGAAAGTTTCATTGAAATCAACGGTGGAGATATCATGCACGCCGTCGAACAATTAGAAGCGACTCTACACTATTTCAATGTGCAAAGATGCTCTGAACCGGACAGTAGGACCAGAGTCGTGACTTCATGTTCTATGCCCGGATCTATCCCCAAAGGTGATTTCGAAAGATCCCGTGTCAGATTCAATAAAATATACAATTGCAAATTGAAGCGTATAAAACCTTCTTGTCCTGACACACCCGTCTTCGGATAAAAGCCATGAATGTTCTTGTATGCATACCGTGTCTGCTGACAGGCGGGACTGAAATCCAGACGCTGAGTCTGGTGCAGGCACTCGTCATAGCCGGTCATAACGTCACTGTCGCCTGCTATTTCGAGCACACACCTGAAATGATCAGACGTTATGAGGAATCCGGGGCCACTGTCAAATTACTCTCTCCCGATGGATCAAGACCTGTCGGTGTAAAAAACACGACAAGGATTTTATGGAATGGTTTTAGACATATCGTAAAAGAAATAAAACCAGATATTGCCCACGTCCAGTATATGGCTCCCGGAGCCATTCCAATCATATTGTTGCGTATGCTCGGTATAAAAAAAATTATTGCCACCGCACACACAGCAGCCGATATTTATTCGCCATCTGGGCTAAAAATCATATCTCTACTTAACCGACATATCCTTAATGCATTTCAATGCATCACCAAGCGTGCGGAAAAATCATTCTTCGGTTCATCTGGATTATTCGATAACAATACTAAACTTGATAAACACGGTAATCACTTTACCATCTACAACAATCTCCCCTCTTATATTTCACTACGTGATAAACCTCGTCAGTTTAATGACAGTGAAAAGCTGACCATAGGAGTGGTTAGCCGTCTTGAAACTATCAAAGGCATGGATATTGTCGTTCCTGCTTTTGCAGAAATACACAAGGATTTTCCGAAAACAGCATTACTTGTTGTCGGAGACGGATCATTGCGCGAATCAATGGAAGCTATGACAATCTCTTTCGGATTATCTGATTCGGTATCTTTCGCAGGCAGACAACCACAGAACAGACTTCAGGAGTTTTACGATAAAATTGATATTCTGCTTATGCCTTCACGGTCGGAAGGATTCGGCCTGACAGCAGTCGAGGGTATGGCACGCGGATGCATCTTGGTTGCAGCTGATACCGGCGGCCTACCTGAAGTAGTTAGAAATGGGAAAGAGGGATATCTGCACAGACCGGAAGATTTAAAGGACCTTTCAGATAAAATTAAATATCTGATAAAAGACCGCAATCGCATGACACTCTTCTCCAAAGCGGCTCTGCAACGCGCCCGAGATTTCTCAAGCGAAAAATACAACGCAAAAATCCGCGCCCTATACGAACTTCTGAACAATCAGGGCACCACATCTCCCAGACATTGAATCAGTCAGAACAGCGTCTCTCCCGAGACGCTGAAAACCAACTCTCTTAAACTTAAAAATCTCTCCGCGCTCTCCGCGCCTTTACGTGAGAACAACACCAAGCCTGCCTCGCAGGCAAATCCTCTCGCTAAGACGCCAAGTCCGCTAAGATCCGCTAAGAGAATATATTGAAACTCCGTAAAAATATAAAATAATATTTCTCCGCGCCAACTCCGCGTTCTCTGCGCCTCCGCGTGAGAACAACACCAGGCCTGCCTCGCAGGCAAAACCTCTCGCTAAGACGCCAAGTCCGCTAAGAGCCACAAAGAGAATATTAAATAAAATAAATCTCCGCGAGAAAACCAAAACAACACAATCATTTCGCAATCATGCAATATCTAAATATATTATATGCCCTTATCCTCGCCGTCTACGGTTATCGCTTCTTAAAATCCGATGGTAAAATTGTTAAAGGAGCCTTAGACAACAATCAGGAATTCCACTATTCCGGTACAGAACTCTTCTGGTGTCTGACATTCGCAACCGGTTGTATCGCATTATCTCTTGACGTAGGACTTGACCTGATGGCATTACGACTGCTGATATTAGAGATATTCTGTATCATAGGATTAAAGACAACACAAAATAATCCAATCTTAAGCACTCCTCTCAAATTTTATATAGTATACCTGGTGTGGCTTATCATCGGATTACTCTACTCGCCGGCACCAATGTATGGTATACGAACATGTTTAAAATATCTGTATCCTCTGCTTCTATGTTGTTTTGCGTCAGCGGTAGTAAGAGATGAGGAAGTATTCTTTAAATCAAGTCTGTTCGCACGGAAAGTAGCCTTAATAAGCGTAATAGTCATTTTTATTCCTTTTGCAGGAAAAATCATACCCAATGTTTTCTGGTATGGCACTGCACGCGCGATCCATTATATTTCCATAATGATCTTCTCTTTGGGAATGTTTTATTTTACAAATCAGAAGAAACAGAACCTTATATATACCGGCATTTTCCTGATACCTTGCGTATATTGGGTATTCAGGACTTCCATAATGGGTTCTTTGGTCGCCATAATGGCTTTCTTTTTTATAAAATATAAACTTAAATCCTTACCTATTATATTTGGTACTATAGTTTTAGGTATAGCAGCTATATTTACTGTTCCTTCGATCAAACAGAAAATGTTTTTTGATGACAGCGTCACTTTCGAAGACTATCGTACAGGAAAATTAAGCGAAGAAAATGTAAATACCAACTATCGTTCCACTATGTGGAAAAATCTGAACCGCATGTTTTATCAAGGACATGAAATCGCAGGAAGTGGTACGGGTGCTGTTCAGGCATACATGTATGCTCATCCGGAAGAATTTGGAGACCTTACAGTACCTCATTCCGACTTTGTACAGCAGAAATGTGATAACGGCCTTATAGCTCTTATCCTTTATGGAGCGACAACTTTATTTATTTTCATTGATGCATTCCGCACATATTGGCGTGCAAGATCAGCACCACTACAACTCTGTGCAATCGTAGCAGGAGCATCTTTGATAGGAGTCTACGCTACATTCTATTCCGATAATGTTGTCAACTACTCGATGGCAACCCTCTCCATGCCATACGGTTTCTACGGTATGATGCTCGGTCTACGCCACACCGAACAATCAGAACCCGTCTGACCATCATAGCCTCTGGGAGCAGCGTCTCTCTGAGACGCTGAAAACAAAATAATCTCCGCTCACCCTCCGCGTGAAACAACCCAAACCTGCCTCGCAAGCAATAACCTCACGCTAAACCGCTGATTCTAAGTAATGAATCAGATCACTTACATATAAACTTTATAACAACATTTAGTAATGGCAACCCGACTTCCCAAAGTAGTTGAAGATACTTTCGAAAACTTAAAAAGAGAAAACGGCAATGGTATTCCATTTTGGTCTTCAAGGGATCTCGCAAAAGCATTAGACTATTCCGACTATCGCAATTTCCTTGTAGTCATGAGAAAAGCTTGGATTGCATGTCAGCAGGGAGGGGATGATCCAAACTATCATTTCGTTAAGCTCACCGAAATGATAAAAATTGGTAAAGGAGCTGAAAGAGAGGTGGAAACTTGGCTAATGAGCCGCCATGCCTGTTATCTTGCCATGCAAAATGCAGATTCTTCCAAAAAGATTGTTGGTCAGGCTCAAACATATTTCGCAAAACAAACCCGCCGAGTTGAAATAATATTACAAAAATCTTCCGAATTAAATGAAGATGAACGTAAACGATTATTACTCAGGCGCGAAATGAGTAAGCACAATTCCAATTTGGCAAGCGCAGCAAAGAATGCCGGTGTAAAGACTCCAATTGATTATGCTATTTTCCAAAATCACGGTTATAAAGGTTTATATGGTGGATTAGATAATAGAGATATTCAAAAAAGAAAAGGTCTGTCAAGAAATCAGAACATATTAGACCATATGGGAAGTACAGAATTAGCTGCAAATCTATTTCGTGCTACTCAAACAGAAGATAAATTACGTAGAGAAGGAATTAAAGGAAAAGAAAACGCCAACAAGATCCACCATCAAGTAGGAGCCAAAGTAAGAAAAACAATACATGAATTAGGAGGAACAATGCCTGAGGATCTTCCCACAGCCGAAAGCATTAAGAAACTTGAGCGTAAAGAACGAAATATGCTTCAAGCGTTAAATAATAGTAAAGAAAACTCAAATACCGAAGATTGAGTTCTCCAAAATAATCTCCGCGTCCACTCCGCGCCTCCGCGTGAGACAAAACAAGCCTGCCTCGCAGGCCACGTGCTTCCGTGTGAATCCGACAACAAATCAACCCTCCCGCCGTTATAACGATATAGTCGACCATCCATGAATCAATACCGCTTCACTCTCAACAATTACCATTCTATCTCCGGTGCCGAGATCGAATTGGACGGTATTACCGTGATTGCCGGGTGAAATACAGATAAAAATCAAATCTAAATGCCTCACATCTGCATATCAAATATCGGTCCGTTAAAAAACATTGACATAGATCTCAACAAAATCAATGTGTTCATCGGCCCGCAAGGCTCGGGCAAAAGCACCATAGCCAAAATAGTAAGCTTCTGCCAATGGCTTGAAAAAGACTGCGTGAAACGACAGATGACAAGTCATATCGACCAGTCCTTTATGCAACGGCAACTGATTGATTATCACAATATGGAGGGATATCTGTCAGAATCCTCCGGATTCAGATATACTGGAAGCGCACTCTCCATAAAACTTGATAATGGCTCATTGACTGTAGATACTCTGGAAGACTTCGGCAGGTTCCCTCTTTCCAAGAACTCTTATATTCCAGCCGAAAGAAATATTATTTCTGTGCCGGGAATATTCTCGACCAAAATGCCTGCAAATTATATACTTGATTTTATCGATGAATGGCAGTCGGTCAGAGATAAATATCAGGGAGATATTGAAGTCGAACTCCTTGATCTCAATCAGACATACAGATATGATCCTACCGGCAAGCGCGATCTGATCACAGACAAATCTACAGGCAACTCTTTCCAACTCTCACAAGTGGCAAGCGGACTTCAGTCTGTCACGCCATTGTGCGTGATGACTGATTATCTTACGGACTGGATCTACTCCCACGACGAAGACCGGTCGGCCGAACAGCGAAGAGAAATACGTGAGGCCGTCATTGCTCGTTTCATGGCACAGAGAACCGGGAAAAATCATCTTCTTGAACTCGCCAAGGATAACGCGGACATCAAAAACGCTGTAAACATAATTGCCGATACATTGCAATTAGGAATGGAATCAGGCTCATTCGATAAAATTTCAGAAGATGTGGAACAATACCGGGAGCTGATGGAAACATTCTCACACGCTACATTTTCCAACATCGTAATCGAAGAACCGGAACTCAATCTCTTTCCTACCACACAGGTCAGACTGCTTTATTATCTTCTTTCACGCATCAACCACACTCGCGACAATCTTCTCATAACAACACACAGTCCTTACATACTGTATGCCCTCAACAACTGTATGCTTGCATCGCTGGCGGCTGAAGCTGATGTGGAGACTGTAAAAAGCATCGTCGATATATCACAGTCATCATGGATAGAGCCTAAGAAAGTCTCTGTATGGGAACTTGCCGACGGCACCATACGCAACGGGACTACAATTCAGGATAGACGCGGCCTTATACGTGACAATTACTTTGACCGCATCATGCAGAATGTTATGGTGGATTTCCGCAATCTGCTCAATTTTATCGACTGATATATGACTGTGCCGGAAGAATATTTCAAAGGTTCGATCCACTTTTCGGGAGACTGTTATGTTGCGGACTATACTGACAGAACCGACAGCAAGCGCGGCGTAGAAATGTCAGAAAGTCCGTTTGATGACATTGACTCGTTTCATCTCAAACACAACAAGAACTGTCATTTAGAATATATAGGGGTCAATTTTGAACATTATCCACATTTTATCAAGGGAATACAGAATTGTGAATGTATGTTTCACGCTCTTTCTGATGTCAATAAGCCATGGACGTTGTTTCTTGAGATGAAATATTGCGATTATGACAATATCGAAGGGTATGCATTCAAGGCATACAGCCAGATGAAAGATACACTTGACAGACTCTCATCTCTTGATCTTATTGACCCGGATAAACGGAGATTATATTTCGTCTATTCTATCCCGGAACATGAGGCGATAGAACCGTTCGGGGCATTTACTTTAAGCCAGAATGACACATTGAAGACCTATGAGGAAAGCGGCATCAAGCTGTTGGGTAACAATACAATGCTGATAGCAACCCCCTCATATCTCTTTGAACAGAAAGCAACCATCTGACGTCTATCGGCCATTCAACCCATAACCATCGATATTCTTACAATAAAGAAATCATACAAAATAAACGGAAGTGTTATCAACATGATAACGAGTGTTATCTCAATCTATTCGTAGCTCAAAAGTTCCTGTATAACATTATCAACACTGTCATAACACTTATAAAGCCGCAAAGCGACAAGTGTTAAAATATCCCTCTGCGTCCCCTTTGCGCTCTCTGCGCCTCAGCGTGAGACAAACCAACCCTGCTTCGCAGGCCACGTCCCTCCGCGTGAACCCGACAACAAATCATCCGTCCCGCCGTTATAACGATATAGCCTGACCATTCATGAATCAATACCGCTTCACTCTCAATAATTACCATTCAATCTCCCGTGCCGAGATCGAATTGGACGGTATTACCGTGATTGCCGGATGCAACGGTTGCGGCAAATCTACCATCGCCCGATGGCTCTACGCTCTGATCAACTATTCCAACGAGTTCAACTCCTTAGTAGACAGAAAACTTACACAGTCATTCAACCAGCAGATCAACCGCATGAGGCGCATCCTCGGCAATCTCGATTCCGACAATTCGCACATGGCCTCTCGCTTAAGACCAATCTCTGAGTCTGTATTGAAAAAAGGCATTGATTCTATTTTCGCAGATAACTCTACGGAATATTCAAGACTTCTCAGTGCGTTCGAAGACAAGGTTGAACAGTTCAGACCGCTACTCATAGAGGACCTTGAACTTCATCTGCATAATCCGGATTATATAGATTGGCTCAAAAAAACCTTAGGGCAGGAAGATTCGAATGTCAACGGTTTTATAGATGATTATTGCGATCTTGTTATCAGAAATGCAGTCGCACTGTCGGGAAAATCCGAGAAAGCGAAACAGGATCGCATTCTGTCTCTGTTGTTCGACTTCATCAAGGAAGAAATGGATCTTTCCGGGAATCTTCCTGAAGAAATCGGTCTCAATGAAAACGGACGAGATCTCGTTTCCAAAGACAGATTCCTTGTCCCGCTTGAACTCCACAATGCCGTATACGTCGACACACCCATGGCTTTGTCAAACTATTTCTCATGGGACAATAATATATGGGAGAAACTTAAATATGCCATGGCTACTCCGCGTCAGCCGATGCCGGAGTCGGCGCGCAAACTCGCCCTGCGTATAAAAAAGATCATCGGAGGCGATATTGTGGTCGATACTGATGAAATCAGTCCCGAACTACGCTACCGCCGGAAAGAGGACAATCTCTACATACCCGTCTATGAGGCGGCAACCGGCCTCAAGACTTTCGCATATATGCTGCGGCTTATAGAAAACGGATATCTTACCGAAAACTCTATTCTGATAATCGATGAACCAGAGGCACATCTGCATCCGCAGTGGATTGTCGAATTCGCACGTGTTCTTGTACTCCTCAACAAGGAAGTCGGCTGCAAGGTGATGCTTGCAAGTCACAATCCGGACATGATCGCCGCCATACGCTCCATATCTTCAGCTCAAGGCACACTTGCCGCCACGCGCTTCTATCAGGCGGAAAAAGATCCTGATTCCTTACGTTACACATATAAGAATCTCGGATCGGACATCGAAGATATATTCCGCTCTTTCAACATCGCGCTCGAACGTATAAAGGATTATGGCGACTGACGGTACGCTACGGCATTATCCTGAAATAATATTAAATCATTCACTTGCAAGAAAAGGTTTTGCGAGTGATTTATGTATTCTCTCCGAACGGGACTGTCCCAGAAAAGGATATTTCGCCTCGACTGAAATTCCGGCTCTCGATATGGATGCCTATGAACGCTCACGCCCCGGCGACAATGATAAAACCTGCGATGCCGTAATCGGAGTCTGCGACAGACACAACAACCGCATATCCCGCACAAGGCTTATGCTTGCCGAATTACGTATGAACTACGACAATATAGACAATCTCAGCAAGACAGAACTGATCGGTAAAGAAAAGCATACCCGTGATCTGCTGATAGATGCAGGTGACTGTTGTGCGATAGACATGCATTTTTGTCTTGTTTTTAAACCGGCTCGCGAGTCCGAAGCCCGGAGCCGGGTGTCAAGATTGAAAACCGAGAATTCCGGCATAGATCATTGGGAAGCATTTTCTCCTGACTCTTTCTGTAATTTTATCGGGTATGGCGTCAAGGATCCTTATGAGCCGGATCAACATACGTCCGATATCGTCAGGCGCTTGGCCGATGCCGCGGTGTCATCAGATATAGGAAAGATTGAAGCCGAATGGGATCGGGCCAGACAACATCTTACATCATGCAGCCAACGTTACGAATTGGAGGCTTGCAGATATATAGCGGAAAATATTAAAAATACACTTGACAATTTCAAGTCCGACAACTTAAAAGATGATGAATTGCTGGAATTCGAAATTCTTCAGGAAGACATAATCACCGCCATCCGCCGCCACATTCCCTCAGATTAGTCGGAGCAGCGTTTCTCCGAAACGTTGAAAACAAAATAACCTCAGCGCCCCCTCTGCGTTCTCTGCGCCTTCGCGTGAGACCCACCAAGCCTGCCTCGCAGGCAGCCACCCTCTCGCCAAGACGCCAAGCACGCAAAGGCTCCGCAAAGAAATATCAATATATGAATCACAAGGATTTAAATGAACTCGGCAGTGAAATTATAGGTGCCGCAATCGAAGTTCATAAGATTCTCGGCCCCGGTCTATTAGAACATTCTTATCAAGCAGCCTTAAGCCGAGAATTAAAAATCCGAGGACTTGATGCAAAAACGGAAGTTGAAATTCCTTTTATATATAAAGGGATTAAACTTGACACTGCTTATAGAGCCGATATAATCGTAGAAAACGAGATAATTATCGAATTAAAAGCTACAGAGACAGATAATCCTGTTTTCTACAAACAACTTCTCACATATCTACGTATTGCGGATAAGAAATTGGGATTTGTCATAAATTTCAATCGTCAAACAATTAAAGAAGGACTAAAACGCATAGTCAATAATTTTTAATTTCACCCTAAAAAATATCTCTCCGCGCACCCTCCGCGCTCTCCGCGCTCTCCGCGCCTCCGCGTGAGACGCCGCCAACAAAAAATTTATTCCAATGATTTCAGTAGTAATCCCATTATATAACAAAGAAAAGCAGATCGCTAACACTCTGCGCTCCGTCTTCGCCCAGACATATACCGATTACGAAATAATCGTGGTCAATGACGGCTCCACAGACAACTCCGTTGCTGTCGTAGAGTCGCTGAATGATCCCCGCATCCGTCTGATACACCAAAAGAACGCTGGAGTATCGGCAGCAAGAAACAGAGGAATCGAAGAGGCCCGCGGCGAATATATCGCACTCCTTGACGGAGATGACGAATGGAAGCCCATTTTATTAGAGTCAATGCTTGCTCTTGCTAAAAAATATCCCTCCTGTAATGTATTTGCCGGTAATTATACACAAGTCGACGATTCAGGTAAACAGTCTGCAACCGTCATTAACGGACTTTCTTTTAATGGTAGCGACGGTATACTTGACAACTATTTCACTGTAGCCGCACAATCAAATCCTCCCGTATGGTCAAGCTGTGTCATGACCACAAAAGCGGTCTTTGAGAGTGTAGGGGGATTTCCTGTAGGTGTGAGATCGGGTGAAGACCTGTTGACATGGGCCAGAATTGCATGTAAATACAAAATCGCTTATACTAAGTTGCCTCTGGCATATTATAACATGGGAGAAGGTTATAATTTTTCAAAACTACCTCCAAGAAGTCAAGATAACAATGATCCCGTAGGTATAGGATTAAATGAATTGTTGACAAATTATAACACCATTCCCGGTTTGAGACAATATATATCGTTGTGGCATAAAATGCGTGCTTCTGTCGCACTTCGTTACGGAGAAATAAGAGAGACTTTTCATGAAAGTGTGATTGCATTAAAATACAATCACAAGAATTATAAAGTTGTTCCTTTTATGATTTTAGCTATCTTACCTAAACATTTAAGAAACAAAATTATATCTTTGAGGAATTATATGTGATAAATTATGAAAAGAATCTTATTTTATTTACTCAAAGTCTTTGCTTTCCTTTCCAGATGTATAAGCATGAATTTGTACATGTCCATCATTATGAAAGCGCATGAAATTGTAGGTGTGTGTTTTTCAGGAAGACCCGAATATATTCAGGCAGATGCGTATCTGGACGGATCCGGTGGCCTTACTATAGGGAAAGGTGCCGTAATATCTACAAAAGTCATAATTCTTACTCATGACTGGTCTTTCCTTAAAAGGATAAATTGCCCCCCCTCAGACAATTACAATAAGATTGCATTTAAGCCTGTAAATATAGGCACTAATTCTTTCATAGGGGCAGGAGCAATAATATTGCCTGGATCCAGCATTGGAGAACACTGTATAATCGGCGCCGGTGCAGTAGTCAAGGGTAATATTCCTGATTTTTCGATAGTTATCGGAAATCCATGTAAAGTAATTGGAGATACACGTAAAAACAAGTAACGAACTATGATTAGAAAAATATTTTCTGTCCTTATCTCCGCACCTCGCACAATTTGGTTCAACTTCCGCTATTTACCTATCTCCCAGGCGATAAAATTACCGGTATGGCTCGCACCGAACGTACGTATTAAAAATATGTATCGTGGCGGTATGATTCTTGAATCTCCCCGTTTCAATTCTTCGCATATTGGATTTCACATAGCTGATGCTGTGGACTGCTACGGCACACATACCATAATATGTATTGAGAAAGGAGGTAAATGGCATATAAATGCAGACTTACATATTGGCCGGGGTGCTATAATTCATGTAAAACGGGAAGGCTGTCTTAAGGTCGGATCTAATTTTGCCATTTCCGGTACAACAAGCATTATATGTTCTGATAAAATAACTATTGGACACGATGTACAATTCAGTTGGAACACTCTTGTTATGGATAGTGATGCCCACAAAATATATGATGTAGAAAGCAATCTGATGAATCCGTCATCACCTATTAGCATTGGCAATAAAGTATGGATTGCCGCAAATACCACAATACTTAAAAAAGGATCCGTAGGAAACAATTGTGTGATAGGAGGGAATTCATTAGTCAACCGCCCGATAGAAGGATCGGATCTTATAATCGCAGGAATTCCCGCCAAAGCAATTAAAAAAATATCATCCTGGGAGAAATAGCTGCAATTATTTAAAATCTGCCTTTTGTTATCTGGTAGATTTGCTTTATCAAATTAAAAAACCTATCTTTGCATATAATGTGATAACGGAACTTATGGCAAAGAAATCCCATGCATATCAACCCTCACGAAAGTTCAATCCAATTGTGCTTGCTCAAAAAATAGATGAACAGGGCAGCAGAATCCTATCTCTTGAACGACTTCTGCAAACTGTCATCAGATCAAACAATTCGCATATGGACTATATCGCGAATTTCGCAAGACATGATCTCGGGAACGCCATTCAAAATATATCTGCCACAATTCGTCTTATCGAGAATGAGATTGCTCCGGAAATCGCAGAATCCCTTAAGGCCTCTGTCCGACATCTTGACGCCACTCTTGGAAACTTAGGTGATATCATACATTCCGGACCCGATCAGCCATTCCCTCTATCAAAGTTGATGAGAGCAACCGAAGTGTTTGTCCGCTCCTCCCTTGCCGCAGATAATATTTCAATTGAGACTAATTTTGACATCAATGACTCGCGACTCATACACCAACCGTTCCAGACACTCCTTCAACTTATACATAACCTCATAATCAACTCAAAGAAAGCAATTAATGCTTCCCTTACAAGCGATAACACCACAGATAAAAGAATTGTCATTGACGCAAACATCCTCGACAATAATTGTGTTATAGCTGTAAAAGATACAGGTTGTGGCGTGCCGGATGACAATATTGATAAAATTTTTGATTTTGGTTTTACAACTACTTCCGGTTCTGGCATAGGTCTGTATCACGCAAAAAATGTATGTTCGGATATCGGTGGCACAATATCTCTAAAACGTGATTGCGAGGGCTTTTCCACAATATTCATTATAAATTTCCCTATAAATGGTAACGAGAAAGATTCTTGTGATTGATGACGAAAAGCCTCAGGCTATAGCTTTGGCAAAAACCATAGAATCGGTAATACCGATGTCTAACGTTCTGAATGCTTCAGCCAAAGAAGAAATCATTAATTATGTAGAAAATAAATTCTACAATCTCGCTGTCATAGACCTTCGGATGGATGCCTATGACTTCAACGGAATCTCACTCGCCCGACGCATTCTTGAAATTAATCCGTATGCGAAAATACTGTTTGTATCGAAATTCATACCCGAATATTTAGATGAACTCACCCCTCTCCTTCAGAATGGAAATGTATTGGGATTCTCCGACAAAAAGATCGATTATGATGAATGGGGTGAAGAGTTAAAGAATGTCATCCTGCCATATTACAAACAATTGGACAGTAATCCCCAATCTATCAGCACAGCACTTATCAACATGTATTCTGAACTGAAGGATGAGGAGAATACTTATCTGAAAGGTTCAAGATTCGAAGATTTTATCTCTCTCCTTTTCCAAAGTATAGGATTCTCTGAAATTGTCAAACGAACACGTGACAAATCTTTGAATGAAGTTGATCTGATTGTACGAAATGAAATAGACGATCCTTTCCTCACAAAATTCGGTAAGTATATTCTTATCGAGTGCAAGAATCATCTTGATACCATAGACAAAAATGACTTCATTCTTTTTAAAAGTAAGCTGACTGCAACTAACGGTCTCGCCGAACTCGGATTTTTTATCACGACCTCAAGTTTTAAACGGACTGCCTATCTGGAGGCTTTGAGATCTTCAGAAGGCCATCATAAAATAGTTTTTATTGACAACTCCCTGTTGATGCGTCTTATGAAATCGGAGGACCCTCGCGAAGAACTTAAACGCATCATAGACTATCAGGTAAAGGATAACTGATCCGATATTATGAAAATTCTTCTCGTTCATAACGAGTATGGCAAATATAGCGGGGAGGAAGCCGTAGTCGACAAGATGGCCATGATCTTTACCGGTCTCGGCCATGATGTGGCACAACTCCGCATGTCGACAGCCGGAGCCCGCGAATCTATCTCTGGCAAAATAAGAGGTTTTCTGTCCGGACTTTGGTCTCCTTCGGGGATAAAGGCCATGCGCAAGGCCATAGAACGCGAACATCCCGATGTCGTAAACGTACACAATCTATACCCTTTCATATCTCCGGCAGCCCTGAGAGAATGTAAGAAGGCAGGAATTCCGGTCGTTATGACCATCCATAATTTCCGGCTTATCTGTCCCACAGGACTTTTTATGCGCGATGGTGCGCCTTGTGAATTATGTCTGCAACGTGGCGATGAATGGGGATGCGTACGCTATAACTGCGAACAGTCAAGGCTCAAATCCGTCGGTTATGCCGCGCGTAATGCTGTTGCGCGTCTGCGCAGCCATTATATGGATTGTGTCGACCGTTACGCGTGTATTACCGATTTCCAGCGCATAAAACTTACTGAAGCCGGATATCCTTCGGATCGTCTCACTTTGATCCCCAATCCTATGGATATTGATTGTAGAAATATTGATGAGTCACATAGCGGGCAATGTGGCAATTATGTGGCTTTCTGCGGACGCATATCCCGAGAAAAGGGAATAGACCTGATAATCGAGGCCGCACGTCAGAATCCTGATATAACATTTCGGCTTGCCGGCGCCGTTGCAGATGAGACCTTGACAGCGGACCTTCCTGCGAACGTCAATCTTACAGGTTATCTTAAAGGAAAAGAACTTACTGAATTTTACCTCAATGCACGTTTCATGGTGATGGCCTCAAGATGGTATGAAGGTTTCCCGATGGCTATCCTTGAGGCAGCCAAATACAACAAAGCGACAGTCGCTCCCGATCATGGAGGATTCACCGAGATAATCGGAAAAGGCAACGACACCATCGGCGCGCTCTTCACCCCCGGTGATGCCTCGGCACTAAGCCGCGAAATCCGTAAACTCTGGGATTCACCTGACCTTGCGACAAAACTCGGCGCGGCCGCCAACACCAAACTCCGCCGCGAATACTCCACCACTGTCATCTCCCGCAAATGGCAGCACCTCCTCGACGATCTCACCGCCCGCTAAACTTCCCCACTCGCCGATAACATCCCCCGTCGGAGCAGCGTCTTTCCAAGACGCTGAATCTCATATCTCAAAAAAATATCAGTTAATTTGCAAAGAATTTTTCCAAAGCTTTGCAATTAACTGATATTTTGTTACTTTTGCATTGTTAACTACTTTATTGATTTTCACGTATGAAATACCTGACCACTATCTTAATGGCCATAACGGCCATCACACCGATCGCGTCTTTCGCTCAAGACAACACAACCCCACCCGAAGCCCTCGCCTTCACCCTCAAATGCACAAGGGACAATTGGGAAATAACAGGAGAATTCGATTCTTTATCGCAGGGTTACACAGAACAGACATCCAAAACAACTGCCGGGAATTCCTATTGGAAAGCTGAATATTTCGGAAATTCCTCGTCACGTGGCGATATTTGGTGTGGAAGTAAAAATTGGAGTGTCAATGCAAAAATATATAATGAAAATCCAATAAGTGAAAAAATAAGCAAGATTGACATATACACTACAGTCAATTACCCAGACGACATATCAAATCTATCCGGACTCTCACTGCATATTTCTTCTGATTTTGAAATGTCCGACCCTGTAATTATAACCTATGAAGGCGACAAAGAAAGAGGTTACTGGCAATTCATTTTAGATAATCCTGAAAGAGATATGTATTATTCTCTGAATTATGATATTGCAAAGTCTAAAGAAGCTTTAATAGCGATAAACAGAATTGATTTCTACCGCCAGCTATCCCCCACACCTCTCATCAACAAGATTTACAATGCCGACAACAAAATCGACCATATAGAAGTATTATCCGAGATAGGAGACCTTCATCTTCTCGTTAATGAATATGATCTTGACGGCAATCATATTCGCGAAGTCATAGGTCCTAACGCCCCCACACAAAATGCACCGGCCAAAGCGGCTCCAGAGTATCCCGCAGACTGGACAAACCAGGTTGCCGAAGCCAACACTGCATATAACGTAAATTTACCCACTGATCCCAACCGTATGATCCTTATCCGCGCCAAGTCGGTCAACGACGGTATCCATTCGACAGAAACGTCTACCATATTCACCGATGCAGGTATAGAGACCGGTATCAGCTCCATCTCAACCGACACTTACGACAACACCACTATCTATTATAACATGCAAGGCATCCGCGTTGAACGTCCCTCCGCTTCCGGCCTATACCTACGCGTCCAAAACGGCAAAACCACCAAAATCCACATCCCATAATACCAGTCAACCCCCAATCAACCTTAACATTAACACTGTCACAGTCAGAGGACTGTGACAGTGTTAACCAAGTGATAAAAGTGTTATGTTAATACCACAATAAGAATAATACTTATTATACCATTATATTAACATTGTCTTGATAAGTATCTCGTAAAAATAAATTAATGTATTGACATGTTAAGCCGCCGGTCTACA